>Ga0310345_10000073_pt1 | contig 222361 bp, 210 predicted proteins | sample HC15DNA20500_MG_FD_204667 | JGI IMG/M metagenome (GOLD analysis project Ga0310345, IMG submission 204667) | Marine microbial communities from station ALOHA, North Pacific Subtropical Gyre - HC15-DNA-20-500_MG | ecosystem: Environmental > Aquatic > Marine > Oceanic | place: Pacific Ocean... | reverse complement strand
CACGGCTTGTTGACCCCAGACGAGGCCTATGCCAGCAAAAAACAACCAATGAGAATAGCAGCCTAAATGAACCTCTGATCCATCTTAACCAGGCTGCAAATTGGTCTAAAATCTAGGACCACCTCTCTACCTCTACATGCAGGTCGAGGCCTTCGCACAGATCGATGAAGAGGAGACAGACCCCATTCTCAGCATAACAACACAAGCCGCCTGATCATGACCTCGGGCCACCAAATTTACACCACTTAGCGTAATCGCCATGCCCCACCTACGGCCTCTGTCGTTGCAGAATGGGGCAGTTGCTCCGGCATCTCGCCGGGGTCTGAGCGAGGAGAAGAAGATGGTGATGTTTGCAGCGCTGGATGTGTCGCAAGAGGAGACGGCGATCTGCCTGGTGCAGGGCGATGGCGCACCTGTCGCCGAAGCAAAGGTGCCAACTTGCCCGGACGCAATCGCGGACTGGCTCGAAGCCCATGCCGATGCCCTCGAGAAGGTCGGCATGGAGACAGGCCCGCTGGCCGTCTGGCTTTGGAACGCGTTGAAGGAGCGGCAGGTGCCGATCGTCTGCATGGATGCGCGCCACGCCAGCGGCGTGCTGAAGATGATGCCGAACAAGACCGATCGGCATGATGCCCGCGGCCTGGCCCAGATCGTGCGCACCGGTTGGTTCAAGACTGCGCAGATCAAGAGCCACGAAGCCTATGTCAACCGGGCGACGCTGACGGCGCGCGAGGCACTGGTCAGCATGCGGGTCAAGCTGGAGAACGAAATCCGGGGCCTCTTGAAGACCTTCGGCATCATGTTCGGCAAGCGGGTTGGCGGGTTCAGGCGCCGTGCCGAGGAAATCATCTCAGGCGAGTTGGCGGTCGCCCCCGAGCTGTTGCCGATTTTTGAGGCGCTCATGCAGGCCCGGCGCGATGTCTTGGCTCAGATTGCCAAGCTCGATAGTCGGATCCGGGTGATTGCAAAACGCCATGAAACGGTGCGCCTTTTGATGACCGCGCCCGGTGTCGGGGCGATCACTGCACTGGCGGTCGTGTCCGCTTTCGACGATGCCTCGCGTTTCCGGCGGTCGTCCAGCGCGGGCGCCTGGCTCGGGCTGACCCCGCGGCGCTACGAGTCCGGCGAGATCAGCAGGAACGGGCGGGTCTCGAAACGCGGCGACGGATTCACCCGGAAATGCCTCTACGAGGCGGCGAACGCGATCTACTGCCGAAGCCTCGGCGGTCCTCGCCTGCGCAGCTGGGCCAAGGCGATTGCCGAACGGACGGGCCCAAGAAAGGCGAAGGTCGCCCTGGCGCGAAAGCTGGCCGTCACGCTGCACGCCATGTGGCGCACGAACACGCCGTTCCGGGAGGAGGCCATGGCATGAGGCAGACCTGAAACGACGCTGATCCTCAGCGAAAAGGAATGCGTCCAGCCGGGACGCACGGCGAGGGTGAGATCGCTCCCACCACTGCGGCAAAGACCGCGCACACCACTTCGATCCTCCCAACCCTGAACGCAAACATGCGGCCCCACGCGGCTACCGCGGAGAGAACCTCAGAGCCCGGCACGCAGGATAACGCATATGGAGATCAGCACTTGACCAAGGCGATTAGAGAACCTTGACGGACGTGACCTAGGCAGCACACCCTTTAATTTCTGTTCATTCCCATAGGCTTGTGATTCTGTTTTTTGACAAAGCAGGCGGGAGCAGGAAAATGGCACGATCTGATATGAGTGATCTTGAGTGGGAGTTCATCAAACAGGTGCTGCCGAACAAATCACGCGGCGTGAAACGGGTGGATGACCGGCGAGTGATTAACGGCATCTTTTATGTCCTGCGCACCGGCATCCCATGGGCCGATCTGCCTGAGGAATACGGCCCGCCCACCACGATCTACAATCGCTTCAACCGCTGGACCTATGCGGGCCACTGGGACCAAATCATGGAAGCCGTGGCCGATGCCCACAACGTCGACACGGTCATGGTCGACGGCACGTCCGTGCGCGCCCATCATTCTGCAACCACGCTCAAAAAAACGACCCGCGTCGTTGCCTTGGGCGTTCGCGCGGCGGGTTAGGCACAAAAATTCATGCCCTTGTGAACCAGGATGGCCTGCCCATCCGGTTCGAGCTGACCCCCGGTCAGGCCCATGACGCACCGCCCTGCAAGCGATTGCTGGATGCGTTGCAGCCAGGCCAGCACGTGCTGGCAGACAAGGCATATGATGCGGACTGGATCAGGGATATAATCTGGGAACAAGGTGCCATCGACGTGATCCCGTCCAAGTCCAACCGCAAGCTGACCAAGGATTTCGACGCCGAGCTGTATAAAGAGCGAAACAAAATCGAGCGCTTCTTCGGTCGCCTCAAAGCCTCCTTCCGCCGCATCGCTACACGCTACGAGAAAACGTCACGCAACTTCTTGGCAATGATCAAGCTGGCCTCTGTCCGCCTTTGGATCGAGTTTTATGAGTCGGCTGCCTAGTCAATGTGGGTGGCCTAGTCCGAAAATACTCCTGCAAGTCAAAGGTATCGTGGAATTTTGCCTGCTGCTCAAGCTCTTCGACTCATGTCGGCGGCATGAGTGCCGCGGCTTCACAGCTTAGCCGGTTCAGATATTGTTTAACGTCAACCTTCGCGACTACTCGGCGGGGTGGGTAAGTGCGGAACGGTATGACAGGCGGCAAAGGGGCTGGCACCAACCGTGCACTTGAACATCTGAGGTCGGCGTAAGCCGGGCCCCTTCTGCTGGGGCAACTATCCTCAACCTGGTGGCGCGCAACTCAACTGATCCGCTGGCCTGCCGAACCAGCCGATTTTCTACCGGTTTTGGGTTGGCCCGTTTTTTGGCCCGTACGCACCCATCCCATTCCGCAAATCGTTATTATTAAACGGAAATATTGGGTAATTGGCGCACCTGTCGATTCGAACCTGAGGCCTCTGCCTTCGGAGGGCAATGCGAAAGCTAGGCAGGTCAAGCGGTTCTGATAATCACCAATAAGTTAGCGTCGCCCCCTGTCGCTCGACGTCGCTGTTTGTAGCTCCCGAGTGTGCCTAAACTGTGCCAAGTCGCGCGCACTACTTGAGGTTCAGAATAGGTGATTATGGTCGCCGACTGTAGACTGTTTTCGCAAGGCGTTGCGAATGCGCAGCGATATTTTGATACAACGCTCACCGGCGACACCATCCGTCCACTCGATAGCACGGATGAAGCATTCCGATGGCGTATTCCCGCCCATCCGGGTATCGGCATATTGTTGGATTTTCGATATTTTTTACGTCAAGGAAATCCGTGTAACACCACCAACGCCCATTGTGAGACTGCCCCTTTGGCGGGTACCGACCCGGCAGGTCACCTCCTCCAGCGCGAATGTTCCGCGCAACGCCCTCTGCCAAAGCTCTCAGGAAGCTCCTTGCGGCTTCCCTTGCCTGGCGCTCACGTTTCCGCACCTTGTTGTCAAGCGCCAGCTTGTATTGATCATACGCGTCCTGACGTGCAGTGAGGGCCTCAGGCAGCAATTGATGCTGTCCCTGATAAATGGCGCGTCGTTGGGCCTCTTCAGCGAAATAGATCGCTTGGGAGTGCCGACCGATCTCCGAATTGTCGTCCACGACGACGCTGCCCATGAACAAGGGCCGGATGTCGGGATGGAGAAAATCGTCCTCTACACCGGCGGTGCTCTTCTCTAGCCAGCCGAGTCCCTCTGAGTCGCCGAGTTCAATCAATAAATTGCCGAGATCAAACTGCGCGCTCGCATTGCCGGCCTCGGCTGCCGGCCTAAGAAGCGCGATAGCGGAGCGCATCGCCTCTTCGCGCGGCATGATTTGGCCTTCAGGATTACTTGCGCCCCTAATAAGCAGATCTGCTGCGCGCGCCTTGGCATTCGGCAGGTTCGATGCCGAATAGGCATTAAAGGCGCGCCGAAGTAGTTCGGGGTCGGCGTCTGCCTGCTCAGCCCGGCGTTCCAAAGCCTTACCTGCGAACGCCAATCCAATTGGGTCGGTACTCGCCAGCGCTTTGTCCAGAAGCTCATCGGTGAGCGCCCATGCCGCTGGCGCGGATGGGACCGCGGCTCCATGAGCGCGTACAAAGGCGGGGCCGGCACTATATTCGGGCGAGGCCCCATACAGGGGCACAGCACGTTCGTAGTAGTCGAGCGCATTTTCCAGATCTGGTGTTCCGATGGTTCCGGAATGGTGGAGGTAGCCTAAAGTAAACAAAGCTTCACGCTGACCGGCATTGGCGGCGCCTTCGAGCCAGCCTATTGTGATCGCTTCGTCTGGTTTAAACGTTCCAAATCTGTTGTCGTTACCGACAAGCAGTTCCGGCGCTTCGTGCTGGAGGCTGAACAGCCGGAGCGCTTTGAGATAGAGGTTTGCCGCCTCGGATCCGTCGGCCGCCACACCTATGCCCCGGCGTTTGAGCCAAGCGAGATTTGCGATTGAATGGACTTGCCAGTGCTGGGCGGCGCTCTCCCAGAGTTCACCTGCCTTCTCCGGTAACGATTCAACGCCTGCGCCCCAATAGTACTGCGACGCGAGATTGTGCATGGCTCTTGAGTGTCCAGGCCAATAACGACCGTCGTCAATCATGACATGTCGCGCCGTCACGGCCGCCACTGTGTTCAATTCGGCGGCACGTGCCAGGTCCTGCTTCACCCCCTCACCAGTTTCGTATTGGCGCGCGATGTAGGTCGCCGGAACCGCGATCGACAGGGCGATGGATTTAGCGCCCTTGTTCGTCATTCCAGCGTATTCATCAATGACGGACTGCCACTTTGCCACTGCCTGCCCTGCTTGCCCACTTCGATGCAGCAGCCTGCCTAGCGCCATGTGCACATAGGGCTCATTGTGGCCGATATCTTGCTGCAAGGCACGTTCGCAGATGTCGATTCCATCTTCAGATGCAAGTTCTTCCCAGTTCAAAGGCTCAAATGCGCCATCGGGGAATGGACTCGCCATAGTATATATGGCGCGTGGCGAAGGCTCGACATACCAGGTCTGCGGATCCGGCAGCTCCACGCGCCCATCCACGACACGTCCAAGGTTCTCCCTAGCAATGTAGAGATAGTAGGCCGGCATGTCTTGGTCGGCCGCGCTGCCCATACACAACTGCGCCCAGTTCGTCTGTTCACCCGATTGAGCATACGCCGCCTCCCCAACGCTTGAAATCGCCAACGCTACAGCCAAGACAACGGTTGACGTCTTTCCTGATATCCTAATAAACATCCTTGCTCCCATCTGCGTACAATTAGATATAAGCGCAAAATTAAGCTTTGCACATGCGCATTCGTTCAGGCTCCAGTGGACCTATTGCGAAAAACTGCCCTGCCTCCAGATCATTCAGCGTTGCGCTCCGCCGCTGCCGTATCAACTTGTAGCACCGCTGGAACTACTTCTTCCGCCACCGCGCCAATTGATACGATCATGGGCAACAATCAGGTCCGACCTCCGCACCCCGTAAGGATCGCCTATAAGACGGCCCTCCAGCTCGCTCTGACGGTCGCTATCGCAGGCGCCGCTCACCTCACTCTCCACCACCTCTTGTACGTGGCACTTCGCTAAATCTGTATTCGCTTGCCAGAAAGCCGAACCTGCCGGGTGCGGGCATTCTGCTCCCGGCGCTTATCCCATTCGGGAACTATCATTCTGACCATGACCGGCCCCGCTGCTGTCGTGCCAATCTATAGCACAGGCGGATAGTACTGGCGATTATTGGTCTTATTGTGCTGCGCGCAATGTTCTTCGCCCCGGCGGCACCCTATAAGAGGTCGTTTCGTAGACAATGATTGACAGCAGCTTCAATCGCTGTAGGGCCGCGTTGATCCATGACCCTAAAAAGATATCGTTCGTAGATAGAATACAGCTCCCAGAACCGATCCTCGCTCAACGTCTCGGGCACCATATCCTGCAAAGCAGCATCCAGGGCCGTATTCCCGATTTCTTAACCCGACGGCATGAAATTTTCCCATACCCTGGCGGCAGCGATGCACTCTATATGGCGCTGCTGGTCCGTAGTAATGTCATCCAACAAGTCGCCGAGATTTTCGAACAATCAATCACTGGGGTCTTCCGGGGATTGCGCGAATGTCGGCCCCTGCAAGATGGCGATTGACATCACCATCACGGCTGTAAACTTCAAGAACCTCATGCTGCATCCCCATAGTTTCCCCTACGGAGGGTTAGACACCCGGTCCGTACTGTCAATGCACAGTGTCAGGAACAGGCCCATCAATTAGAGGCCGTATTCCGCGGCGGCGCTGGCATCTGCTGCACCATCCCGATCTCGACGTCGCCGGTATCAAAAGCTTAGGCCCGCCGGGCGTCCATATCGCCGATTGTGCAAAACATTACGTTCTCGCTCTTCAAGCCGAACGCGCAGGCAATAGCATTAATAGTCTGCTGGTGATGAAATCGTTGGCCATCAGATTATTGCTCTACCATTTGACAATTCATTCCAAAGTCTGGGTCAATTTCGCAACCGCGCAAGAAAAATTCTTGAGCGCGATCCTCATCCTCGTTTACAACCTCCCCTTGCCGGTAGCCTAGCCCAGCAAAAAAACACGCGTTTGCTGACCAGCGCTCGCAACCTTTCTCCATGTATTCGAGGCTTTTCTTTTTGTCTGTGGCGACGATCTCTCCTTGGGAATAGGCGCTGCCTACATGAAAGCAGCCACGTCCATCGTAGTGTTCGCAAGCCTGAAAGAAGAACTCCAGTGCAACTCGCTCGTCTTTAGGAATTCCGCTGCTAAGGTTATACTGAACGCCAACCTCGAAACAGGAGGGGCCATCGCCGAGCTTACAGCCCTGCTCAAGAAGTTCTGCTGAAAGCGCATGATCGGCACCTACATTCTCACCTGCGAGGTATTGGATGCCGGCCTCAAAGCAGCTTTCTGCGTCGCCGTATTTACAGCCGAGGGAGTAAAGTGAAACCGCTCGTACCCGATCCTGCGCAATACCTTTTCCGTCATAAAACGCATCTGCTGCGGAGCGGCATTTTTCGGCTTCGCCGAGTTCACAAGCTTTGGCTTCCAATTCCGCGACTGGAACTGGGCTTGCGCCCACCTCCGATCCTGCCGCTGCGGCACTTTTCGCAAGCGAACAACTTTCGGCATCTCCCAAATCGCAGGCTGCAATGTACAGCTCGGCTGCTCTATTCTTATCTTTGGCAACCCCTCGACCATGCAGAAATTGATCTCCCGCCACTTTGCATCCTTTGGGGGCATCAAGATTGCAGGCTTTGACCAGAAGCTCAGTTCCCAGAGCCTCATTCATCTCTCCGCGCATACCCAAAATGTACTCCATGCCCGCAGCAAAGCAGATATCGGCGATTTCCCTTTCTTCACAAACCTTTTGTGCAGGGCTTGTTTGCGCAAGCGCCGCCCCCGTCAAAAACAGCAAGCCGGACAACGTACTGCCTACGGCAAAAAACGCCCATAAAGCGGAAAAAGAGCGTGATAATGCAGTCAAAATGTACCCCAAGCCGCGATTAGAACCATGGTTACCAACACACTGAAAGCTGAGTTTCATTGAGTCAACCGATACGATGCGGGCGAGAAATACTGAATTGAGCGATCTAAACCGGCGTCGTCATGATATTGGTTTTACCACGCTCATCAATCGTCAGTGCGCTTAGTACCCCGCCACAGACGGCGCCAGTATCGAGCCCCGTCGCAAACGGGAATTGCGCCACTCCGTCCATGAACGGCGTATGGCCGAAGATCACATGCCCGAACCGGCCGTCATAAGTTTCCGCCCAAAATGGATCGCCATCGGCCTCATGCCCTCTCATGACGAACGCCCCGTCGCCCTTGTCGACAAAGCGGGTGCGCAAGGCGTTGCTAAAGGCGCGCCGTTCCTTGCCGGCCAGCGCCTCCGCCTCAGCCACGCTTTCCGGGAACGTGGCCATATCGCCGGGGATGCCGCCATGAACGGCGAGAATGCCGTGCGAAGCGAGCCGATAGAAAGGCACGGCGGCGTCCAGAAACGCGATGTCCGCGCTGGTGAGCGCCGAATTTAGCGGTATAAGCTCGGCGTTCCGTTCCGCCTGCTCGGCGGCAATCGCCGGGCGTTCGATCAGGTTGCGCCTGTACCGGCGATGCAGCTCTTCATGATTGCCCTCGATGAGCACGACATCGAACGGCGCGTTCTCCGCCATATCGCGAACAGCTCGCACCACGCCGATGGAATCCGGGCCGCGATCGACCAGATCACCCAGGAATACAGCGACATCGCCCGCTTACGGCGCAAGCGCATCCATGAGCGCGTCCAGCGCGCCCTTCATCCCGTGAATATCGCCGTTGAAGTGATACCCTCTCACGCCCTGTTGTTCTCAAGCCAGTGCGACGGCTCAAAAAGGCGTTCGCCGTCACGCAGCTCGATTACCGCTTCGCAGAAATCGTTCAGGCATCCTGGCTCCCACTGCCCCGTCTGCTTGTCGGCGAGGAATATGCGCAGCTCATCCGGCGTATCAAAGGCCGGGTAATAGTATCCCAGATCTTTATCGCCTCTGAGGCGATCGAAGGTATCGAAGCAAACTGCCAAGAACGCCCGGCCTTCACGGCGGGCTTTCCTGCAATGTTCGGCCACCACTCACTCCAGCAATCTACCCTCCTGTATTCACTGCACCGCCCGTTTTTCGCGCTATTGATCCAGTAACGGTATTGTAGAGGCGGAAGACCACAGATGAACACGCCCGTTTTCATTGTTATTGCAGGCTGCCTGTATGCACCGGCAGCTGGAGCCGCAGAATGGAATCTTCAAGGTAAATGGCAGGTGGTCAGCGCCGTCCCCGCCCTGCCGCAAGCGCGCGGCCACAAAGGCACGATCAGCATTACCCCCTATGAGCTTCAAGGGGCACCGGTCACGGATGAAGGCGTTCAGCGGTCCCCTTTGCCAAGATGGTGTTGTAGTACAACACAAATCTTGGGCGGACACTCCTACCCCGAACTCTTGCTCCAAAACGGCTTTTCGGGGCGCATAACCAACAGGAACGGAATTTCAGGGGGGCGGCAGAAGCCAAACACCATTTTGCCTTCTCCCATAACGTGCCTATTCACACGCGTTTGAGATATTGACATCTTCAAGCGCCTTAGTCAGTGGTCGCCGCGCCGTAGGATTGAATTCCAACTCGTTCAGATTGGCGCGAAATCCACAGAACAGGTCATGGCACACATGAGGGGGCGCTGCCGATGCGACGACCGATCCTCCTCTCGAAAAGACCGTCAGTGTGCAATCGGACTCCTTCGCAACCAGGCCGTCATATTTCGCAGTGGCAGTCATAGCGCCCGTGCTACAGGAATCTCCCGTCACTCCCACGGAACCGGCCTGGATACGTATGTCCGAACCGTCTTTTGACACGGCCAGGTACTCCGTACCGTCCCGGTTACAGTAGACCCCCGGAAATTCGCCGACAGTAATGGGCTGACTGGTTCCTTCCTGCTTGAGTTGGTCGATCCGGTATCGAATCTCGTTGCCGATGCATTCGTCGCTAGAGCCGCATTGATCGCGCTCATTGAGAAAGGATTTCTGGTCTCTCAAGATTCTGCCGTCTGCCGCTTGAGACGCGCGAGACCTCGCATTTTTGAAAGCTTGGGAAAGCCGTAGGTCGAGTTCCGACAAGGTGCTCGATCCACAGATCGCCTTTTCGGTGTTGGTACCTGCCTTGCTGCAATCGAAACTCTGCCGATTTTCTCCGGTCGAGCTTGGCGGATAGGACAGACAGGCGGCCAACCGGCCGATCGCCGCGTGAGATCCCTTGAGGCCGAAGGCAGTCAAGGACTGTCCTTCTTCCTCGACCACTAAGCGGGAGCCCCTACGCATGGCATCGATTAGCTCGATTGCGGGGACACGACCGCTCGTACAATAACTGCCGTCGTCGCCGCATTCGAAGGGTTCGGGAAAGCGTTCTCCGTCGACCACCATGTCCAGCACGGGTTCGCTTCCCGATCCGCGATCGTATCTCGGGTCCGGATCGAACCAGAGGGCCGGAGCGCCGCCATTGCCGCATTCGACCTGGAGCTCGAGGCCGCGCGCACCAGTCACCGACGCGCGGCCTTCCAGACCGATCGATGCATCGAACCGCCACCGCTGGTCAGGCACCTCCAGCACCGGCGATCGCTCCGATGGGGCTTCATCGTTCGCGGAAGCGTCGCTGGCGTCCGGTGCCTGGACAATCTCGCCGCCTCCGGAAGCGGTCGGTGCTCCGGCATTTCCTGCAGCCGCCTTAAAGACGATCGCATCGGTGCTCACAGGATCGCCCCAGTAGTCGGCACTTCCCGAAACGCTGACGACCGTGTCGGGAAACACGATCTCGAGGTGTCCACTGGCGTGGCGCCGAATCTCGGGCCGATACCCCTCGGGCACGCGGAACACCACGCGGTCGTTCAACTGCATGACATCGCCGACCCTGATCTCACGCGTGAACCCTTCGGGCACGTCGAACAGCGCCGGGGCTTCGAAGATCACCGTGTCGGGATCGAGGTCATGGCCGAATGCGACCGCTGTGACATTGCCGAGCACGAACGAGAGGCTCACCTCCTCCAGCGAACACACGATCGCGACATCCGCCCCGCGTCCGAGATAGACATCGCTGACGGCACCGACATCGCGCACCACGACACGATCGTCGCCGTCCATAAGCTTGTAGTCGAGAATATCGGGGTCGACGCCGGCGAGGATCTTATCCGCATCCGCCGTGTAGACACGCTGGCCATAGGTGAACTCGTCGAATGCACCGCCTTCGCCATCGGCCGTGTCGTCCGGGCAGCGCATGGCTTGCGCTTCGAGATTTGGCCCGGGCGCGGGCGCCGCAGAAAGAGGCTTGGTCGGTGCGGCCTCCTCTATTGTTAGATCATCCGCCTGGAAGGGAAACAACTCAGGCGCCCATGACGGTGCGACGCGGATGATCACATCGTCGCCGACATGAACGTCGCTCGTTTCTCCGGTGGCGCTAGGCCGCACGTCATAGCGCATTCCGGGTGGCAGGCGCAGCACGAGCTCGTCCATCCCGATCGCCAGGCCGGTGATGCGGATGTGCCGCTTCGTGCCTTCCGGTACACCGACGAACACGTCCGGACCAAGGACCACCCGGTCAACGAATTGGTCGGGTTGGTCAAGCGTGCTCGGTTGTACTGCCAAGCTAAGCGCCAGTTCGTCCATGTCGCATACGATAATGACGTCTGCCCCGTGACCGGCCTCGACCGACACGCTGGATGGCGGCTGGTCGACGTAGATGAAATCGCGGCCCCGCCCCGCATATATCCTGGTGGTGTTGACCAGCTTCGCATCAACAAGAATGTCATCGTCGTTCTCGGAATAGTGGTGGCTGTATCCGTCGACCGGCTCGATGCGTGGTTGTGCAAACTCTGCCATTTCCGTGAGCGTGCCGCATTCCTTCAGCCTGGACATATCCGGTCGCGTCGGCTCTTCCGTCACGGCAGCCTCGACGGCTTCCGCGCGCTCGACAATGAACACATCATGTCCCGACCGCATTTCGGGACGCCAATCGCCAAAATCCAGATTAACGGTTAGGTTGCCGATGACGGCGCTACCACGCGATGCGTCAGGATACTCGATCGTCATCCCTTCGGAAACACGCAGGATGACCCGGTCATCGATCGGGGATACGCCTGTGACCGTCAGCTCCTTTGGCCCCGGGCCATCCTGCAACCGGCCTGCTTCAACGACAACCGTGTCGGCGTCGGTGTCGAGCATACTCGCGCCCAGACTGATATTAGTTTCAAGGTCGTCAAGGGCGCAGATGATGATCCAATCGTTGCCGGCACCGGCGTTTACGGTCTGGGTAGCGAACATGAAAGCCCTGTCGTTGCCCCGGCCGAGGATGTGAAAGAAATTATCGCCTTCGCGTTCGATCCGCACGACATTGTCCTCGTGCGTATACACAGTGACATTGGAATTGCGTCCTGCGATCGCATCCTCCCAGTTAGAGGGCGCTCGCGAACAGCGGTCAACGTCGGTGGAGCCTTCAACAGGCTCGGAAACCCGCAGCACACGTACATCATCGGGCTCATCTACATGCTCGATCTCGAACGCCGACAGGGGTAGCGGGCGCGAATCCGTCGTCAGCACGTTAATATAGACATTCCCCGCACGCAGTGTGGCGTTCATGTCGTTCGACGCCGGCTCGGCCTGTACGCCAGGTGGCAAGCGTAGCTTGATGCGATCATCGCCGCGCACGAAACCATAGACAATGAGTTGCGCGACGAATGGATCGGGGACGTTTCGGAACACAGCTGGTTCGAGTATGATTTCGTCCACGGCCATATCGGCGGAAAAATCAGCCGCACTTACGAGATAGATGTTGTGGAACAACGATCCCAAGCCGCAAATGACAAGCGTGTCTGCGCCGCGGCCAGTCATGACCTGCGCGCCGTCGATGACATGATCCATATAGATCACGTCGTCGCCGTCCTTCGCATCGAAACCCATTGATACCTGGTCAGGCGAAAGGTGAATAGTTTCGGCAGCGTCCGAATAGACGATGCCCATTGCCGTCTCACCGCCAGGGTGATCAAACTCAATCTCTGTCGGGGGACATTCGGAGGCCCGGCCAGATGTCGCCACCACAGCAAGAAGCGCCGCCATCGCGGCCAGCAGGCGGAGGCTGCGCGGTGCGTGGGCGCACATAGAGATCACAGCCCTTCCCCCTTGGCAGCCCATCGGCTTCGTTCCATGCGCTGACCCGCCGATTCGAACAGATCATCGACCTCTGCCTCGTCTTGTGCAGTGCTAGACTGAACAGCAAGAAAGAAGGCCGTAGCCGCGACAAAAAGCGTTGCAAAAACCAAGTAGGGCATAATCTTCCCCCTCTCCCAACGTCGGCTCAACTATCCCGCCAGGTCGCGAAGCCAGTTCGTGTGTACCCAACCCCTGCTCGGGTGCGTCACAGTCCGCGTCTGGGTGGCGCCGCAGCCTACTCGGTCCGTGCGATAGACCACACCGGCCCATTGTCCGCGCTGCTCGTAGACGTAGACAACCTCGCCATTGTGGAGTTCGCCGATCTTGCGGTACTGGGTTCCCGGTCCGGACCGGATCGCAAGAAACCCGTCCCCGTTCGGATTGAGGCCGCCAACGCGGCTGCTTGCGCAAGTAGCAATCTGTCCATCCCCGCCGGTCTCGGTGATCTCGACATCCAGTTCGTTCGAGAGTACAGGGGTGGCGATCCCACCAAATGCCAGGAACGAAGCAGCGTATAGCGGCTTTAGCGGAAACTTCATTTTCTCACCTGAGATCATTTTCTCACCTGCGACTTGCGGAGATGTTTCGCCTTCGCGAGCGCGCCAGAACGCGATATCCCCTTGAGAATATTGCAATATATCTGTTCATCCGGTTGATTTCTTGGCTACCCGTCACTACTACAATCCAGCGATACTCGCAATCTGTCCCGTACAACAGAGAAAAATTGGAGGGGCGATTCAATCGGATATTCACCATCGAGCTGCGAACATCCTCGCACGTCGACGGGATACGCAATTGATCTAACCTTCCCATACGGTTGTTCTGCGTCACTTCGCGTGCTTAGTTGCAAACTTTCGTGCTGGAGATACGAGGGGACCTGTTTACGCTCGCACTCAGGACCGCGCCGTCTCGTAGGACCGGGCAAAGGGGAGAGCAATGATGAGTGGTCTATCGGTGCGAAAAACGGTCCTGCTCGGTGCGGTCACTGCACTGCCCGTTTTGAGTTCTATTGTTCCAGTATCCATACTCTAGAAGCACAAGGCCACAGAGGAACATGCGCCTTTTCATTACTATTACGGCTTGCCTTATTGCTCCAATGGCCGGGGCCGCCGAATGGAATCTTGACGGTAAATGGCAGGTCGTGAGTGCCACCCCCGCCCTGCCGGAAGCGCGCGGCCACAAAGGCACGATCCGCATTACCGCCTATGAGCTTCAGGCGGTTCCGACAACGGATGAAGGCGTGCAGGACGGCCAGTATGACATTGGTATTTCCGGCGCGTGCAACAGCATGGGCGGCGGGATGGTAATTGCGGCCCGAAGGCCCGATTTCCACTCCCTCAGAAAGACCGCCCAGGTCTGCCCGGATGAGCGCGGCGCCTTCGATAAGGCATTCCACGGCGCCATCACCGGTACGGATCGTTTCGTATTGGACGGATCGCAGCTGGTTCTTGAGAGCGCCAAGGCGCGCCTCGTGCTCGAACCGCGCGATTAGGCAGCGCGATAGCACAAACAAAAGCCGGCTGGCCGTAAGCGGCCAGCCGGCGATTTTTCACATCGCGCCTGTCAGGCCGCGATGGCTTCGTCTTCCGGTTCGTCCGGCACAGCCTGCGGATCGACCGCCGGGAACAGCATCGCATCCGTCAGCCAGTCCTTTGCCTTGCGCTGCGCCTCGGTGGGTTCGTCCGCGCTGAAAGCCAGATTGAAGTGCCGCAGCAAGGTGCCGACAAGCTCTCCCTTCTTGTAGGTGCGCAGCGCGCCGATGCCGTAGAGATCGGCGCAGCCGCATTCCAGCGCGATGTCCAGCAGCTGCTCGCGGGTGCGCTTTTCAAAGAAGGCGCGGTCTGGCTTCCAGTGGTTTCGCATGTCCGCATTCAGGTCGCGCGCAACGCGATTAAAAAGACTGTCCTGCGTGTCCAGACGATCACAGAAGACCTGCCCGAATGACAGGGCGGACAGCAGGATATCGACCTGCGCAAGCTGGTGATCGGACAGCGCCCTGACGGCCTCATAGAGATCACGCGCATCGCTGTAAGGCGGCGGAAACTGCCGCCAGACATCGTCATCCTCATCGATGGCAAAGCCCAGCCATTCCGCGCAAAGCCGCGCCTGCATCGCGAGGACATCGCAGCTCATGCCCGGCTCGTCCTGCTCGGAGAGTTTCACGACCGACTCGTGCGGAGTGAATTCGGCAAGCTTGGCCGTAACCGAAACCTCCCGCGCCTTGCGTGCATCGGCAAGCAGCAATTCGGAGACGGCGGCGCTCTTGTGCCATGCGATCATCCGGCAAAGCGGTGCGCTGTAAGCGGGCTTTGGTTTCTTCGGCGCTACCGGGTGCTCTGAAAGCGCTGCCGCCGTGTTCCGGTCAAGATCGCGGCTGACCAGCCCCTCGCGGATTTCGACGCGGCCTGACGGCGAGAGATTGATAATCACGCCGGAGTCCTCGCCGTCTTCGGCCTCGCGGTAAGACCATGCCGCAATGCCGTAATTCTCGGTGAGTTCGACCCAAGCATTGTTGGCCTCATACGCCTTGGCCAGTGCCTCCACGGCGGCACGCTGCAATTCCATGAACTGCTCTACGTCATCGAAATAGCTGGCTTCATCGGCGGCAAAGAGGTCGCGCGTAAGCGTGCCCTGATTGTTGGATGTCACTGAGAACTGACCCGGCGGCAGTCTAAATTGTCACTGAGAACTGACCCATGTGAACCATGCCCTTGACGGGATTTGTCGGGGGTTTTCGGAGTGATCGACATGGGATTATTGAGCGTCATTCGACGTTGGGCATTGCGGGACAAGATGCCGATCCGCGAGATTGCGCGGCGCACTGGGCTGTCTCGCAACACCATCAAGAAGTATTTGCGGGCGGGGACTGTTGAACCCCAGTTCCAGAAACCGGCGCGGCCGAGCAAGCTGGACCCGTATGCCGAGAAGCTGACCGGCTGGCTGGTGACCGAGCAGCGCAAGTCGCGCAAGGACCGGCGCACCGCCAAGCAGATGCACGCTGATCTGGTTCAGCTTGGCTATGACGGCTCGTATGAGAGGGTCGCAGCCTTTGTGCGGAGCTGGAAAGGAGACCGGCAACGCGCGCAGCTGACGACGAATCGCGGGACATTCGTGCCGCTGGTGTTCCAGCCGGGCGAGGCGTTCCAGTTCGATTGGAGCGAGGACTGGGCCCATGTCGGCGGCGAGCGCATCAAGTTGCAGGCGACGGAATCTCGTCAACATATGTAAGAAATAAACCCTCGTCCTCCCCTACGTAACGCTCACTGCAAGTCTGCAAAAAACAAACAATGGTCGACGAACGAACCACGAGCTGTTCAGGTGAACAATTGTCTGGAAAAATAGGGACCGTACATTTGGGTTTGTTGCGCAGCGACGCGCTACCCCGGATACTTGGCGTTTTTCTGATCTCGCGATTTGCGTTTCGGTTCGCCGCGCCTGGCGGCAACGGGTCAGGCGCTACCGGGACCGATATCTCCGATAAGCCGCGGCATTACATGAAGACGTCAAATTTTGCCGACTTCATGTAAAGCGAAGGTACATTCACCCTGGCACACTGCAGATGACCTCCAATCAAGATCTGCGCCATGCCACCAAGCGAAATAAAGCACGTTCCTGCGATCAATCACGAGGTCGAAACTCGGTCAGTCAGCGACCTCACTCCTTATGCTCAGAATGCAAGGGAACATCCCCCTGAGCAGATCGAACAGATCAAGGCTTCCATGGAGCGGTTCGGGATCACTATTCCCCTGCTCATCAGGGAAGATGGCACTCTGATTGCGGGCCACGGCCGCCTTGAGGCGGTCCGTGGCCTCGGCCTGACAAAGGTGCCGGTAATCGTGGCCCGTGGCTGGTCGGATGAAATGGCCAAGGCGTACGCGCTGATCGACAATCGCCTCGCTGAAACCAGCACGTGGAATGAAGAACTTCTGCGGGCAGAACTTGACGCTCTCGAGGCCTTGGTTGGTGCAGACTTTCTCGCCGACGTCGGCTTTTCGCCTGAGGATCTCGACGATCTTCTCCCGCCGCTGACGGCTGCAACCATTGGCAGCTTGTCTGACCCGGATGACCTCCCCGAAGCCACTGAAACGGTCATCAGTCGGCCCGGCGACCTCTGGCAGCTCGGTGAGCATCGACTTGTCTGTGGTGACGCAACCGTCGCTGAGGTGGTACGCCAGATTCTTGTTGGCGAAACGCCGAACTTGATGGTCACCGATCCGCCTTACGGCGTTGCCTACGACCCGAGTTGGCGGGCGAAGGCGGGTGTCAACCGCAACCGTCGCAAACTAGGATGCGTCAAGAACGATGATCGTGCGGACTGGCGGGCGGCCTGGGCCCTGTTTCCGGGCGACGTCGCATACGTCTGGCATGGCGCGCTCCATGCCAGCACTGTTGAAGAAAGCCTGATCGCCTCAGGCTTCGAAATCCGCTCGCAGATCATCTGGACCAAAGAACGGTTCGCCATTTCCCGGGGTCACTATCACTGGCGCCACGAGCCGTGCTTCTACGCGGTCAGGAAGGGTGGGAACTCCAACTGGCAAGGCGATCGCAAACAGTCAACGGTTTGGTCAATTGCATCACGTGACGACCATGGCCACGGTCACGGCACCCAGAAACCCGTCGAATGCATGCGGCGCGCCATCGAGAACAGCTCGGCTGTAGGTGACGCGATCTACGAACCGTTCGTTGGCTCGGGAACAACCCTGATCGCGGCGGAAATCACGCAACGCCGCACACACGCAGTCGAGATCGACCCCGCCTATGTCGATGTCGCCATCCGCCGATGGTCGGAGTTCACCGGCCGCGAGGCGATTCTTGCTGGAACAGACCAGACGTTCAGGGACGTCGCCACGCAGCGTGATCGCGAAGGAGACGACCATGAACTGGCCTGACCAACGCCCTTCTGTGCTCTCTGACGAAACCGGGCAGCGCTACCACGTCCTCAGCAAGAGTGAGGCTCGTGCCGAGATGTGGGCCGCATTCTGCGATGCACTCGACCGCTTCAAGGCAGTTCAGGGTGCTAGCTCGACAGCTGACCAGCAGCCCGAAAACGTTCGGGACCCACACGACGACACCAGCCGGTCGAGCTGACCATTGTGGCCTACGAAAACCCAGCCCGCGGGCCGCCACGTACTCGGACGCCAAGATCACTTTCTTTGACAATAGAACAGAAAGGAAACACGACATGCAATTCCAGTGGAGCACTTGGAAGCCCTGGACCGGAGGCCCCTGCCCCGTCGACCTAGACACCGTGGTCGAGGTCTTGCTGCCCGATGGCACGCTTGCACCCACTGCCGCGAAGAACGTCGGCTGTGAATTCCCGCAGGATCCCGTGGTCGCCTATCGGTTCCGCGAGACCGGCGCTGCAGACGCCGCGCGGGAGAACCTGCGCCGCCCAGAAGATACGCACTGTGACACCGATGGCTAGCCAAAAAAATGGAGGTGCAGGCCTAACGGTAAGTCAGGCCGCCACCCTCACCGGGCGGTCTGAACGCTGGCTCCAGAAGCTGCGGAAAGACGGCTTCATCGCCGACGACGGGCGCGGTTCATATACTGTCGTCAGCCTCGTTCGAGGGATCATTACGCACTATGAAGATGCGCTTGATCGCGCGTCGAAGAAGGATGCCGCAAACGAAGTGGCACGCGCGCGTTCAGAGGAGATCCAGCAGCGGGTCGCAATCAAGAAGCGAGACTTGATCCCGCAGCACGAGGCTGAGCAGGTCATCATACAGCTCACCAGTTGGGTGCGCGCAGAACTCTACTGCTTGCCTCCTCAGTTGACACGCGACCGTACACAATTGAAACGATACAATGACGTGGTAAACGGGAGCTTGGAACGCCTGAGTAACAAATGTCTGGAAGCTGCCCAAGAATTGGCAAGTGGCCCAAGTTGACAGGTCGATAGAACTCGCAGATGGAATTGGATCAAGACACCCCTGAGCACGCGGAACGGTTGGCAAAGCTTGAAAAGATCATCAGGTGCGCATTTCCGGGTATCGACGAACGACCAGATCGCTTCGGTGATCCACGTGCAACATCCTATGCAAAGGACATGATCGTCGCTTCGAACGAACTACCGACCTACTATGAAAAGTTCATCGACAAGCAGCAGTTCTTGCGGCTCTCGGATCTTCTTGCAGAGGTGCAGGAAGTCATTGCGTCCATCAGTGGCCAAGGCGAATCTCTTTTGCAGCAACAGATTGACCTTTGCTGGTTCACGGGGGAGTCGCCTTTACGAAATCTGAAAAAAGAGGCCGAACGAGTTCGGAGGGGTATAGGATTTTGCCTCGAATACGTCCAACAACGCAGACCATCCGATCCCCGTACAAACTGGCGTGCAGTCTCCGTAATGGAACGATGCTGCATCATGTGGACTGAGGAAACCGGACGCAGATTTCCGAGTCTGAACAATGACGCACGGCACAGTTCTCCATTTGGGCGGCTCGTGGGGGATATCTATGAGGCACTTGGGATCGGCTATGAACCCGGAATCGCACTCACCAATCTCCTCAAGTGGCATGAGGAGACTTTACACAAAAGCAAAGGTTGAAGGGCTACCTTCTGTAAAGCATTCATCTGCCATCAATTTACAACGGTTTCCAAGATCTGATGCTGATTGGAAACCGCGATGGAAACGAAAGAGCCCTCCGACGCCCTCCAGGCACTCCTCTCCACCTCTGACGCAGCGCGCTATGTCGGCCTGAGCCAATCGACTCTCGTTAAGCTCCGCACACTGCAGAGGCGCCGCCGCGGCCCGCGCTACAGCAAGCTGGGTGGATCGATCCGCTATCGGAAGACCGATCTCGACGCCTGGATCGCTGAGAACGCGACGCGGTCTCCCGGTCAAGCGCCGGATGTCTTCGCCGACCGCGATGAAACAGCGCGGTGATGGTGATGAAAGCGGAAGCTTACCCATCCTTAGACCATCGCGCCCGGGTCGAGGCGGAAATCGCCTCCCTGTGCAGCGCTGGATTCTCTCTGCTCCCGCTTGGCGGCGGCCCGGAGGGCAAGGCACCCTTGGTGAGCTACGCCAAGAAAGACGCCATATCGATACCTCAGATTTTCGGTGCGATGCGGCGGGCAGATTCGCTCATGTATGGCATCCGGCTGCCCGGCCTCGTCGTTCTCGACCTCGATTGTGACGATGATGATCTAATCTGGCTCCTTGAGGACAGTTTTGGACCGGCAAGGGTTCAGGTGAAGACGCCGCGCGGCCTGCACCTTTACTATCGGCGTCCCGTGGCCTCTCTGCCCAACCTTCGCACCGAGGGTCTGCCCGTCGACGTGAAATCCGGCCCGAATGCCTACGTCGTGGGTCCTGGCTCTATTCGGCCGAACGGAGAAGCCTACTACTACGCCACCGGCGCCCAACTCGGCGAAACAGAGATGACGGTTCTGGCCACAGAGAATAGTGAGAGCACTCCAATTCTGCAGCCGAAGGTCCCCGAAGGCGCACGGAACAGTCACCTTTTCCAATCGGCAATCAGCATGGTCGAGTATGTAGATAGCCTTGATGAGCTGACAGATAATCTGAGATTCGAGCGTGACGAACGGTGCACGCATCCGGAAACGGTAAAGGACGCAGAGGTCGAAGCCATCGCGGAATGGGCGTGGACGAAACGCCTTAGCAACTCTGTATTTGCCGGCCGCAGCTCAGCCTTCCGCATCAACAGGCGGGCGGTCGATGCCATTCGGCATGCTGGCGGTTCGTCCGATGCATTGGCACTGTATGTGACGCTGGTCGATCAGCATGGACATACGCCGACTAAATCCTTCGCACTCGATCATCTCGCCATGCGGGATGCGGGGCTGACTGATCTGTCCCGTGAGCGGTTTCGGGCAGCACGCAGAGCACTGGAGAAAGTCGGCTTGCTTCTGCAGGTCAGACGCCCTGTTCCCGGCAATTCACATGCCCAATTCCGCTTGGCCACCCCTGTCCCAGGCAATGTCACGAGATTCCCGAGATGACCAGCTTCCAAACGCCCCGCACTTCGGCAAATGCCCTGCCTCCGCATCTGATGTCGCCCGAAGAGCGGCGACAGGATTTGTGTCAATTCTTGAGCTTGGGGCTGGTGCGTCTGATATCACGACAGTCCAGCAAACAATCAACGCAGACCGGCGAAAGTTCGCTTCACTTCACGCGCTTTGAGAGCGGTCATGCAACTCCAACTCAAAAGGAGACCGCATGATGACCCACGATCCCATCCCCGTGCGCCTGGCCGCGCTGAAGACCACCTCGACGCCGGCCCTAAAGCAGCAATGGCGGGAGTTGTTCGACAGTGAACCGCCACCATTCAATCGCCGGTATCTGGAAAGCCGGCTGGCTTATCGCATCCAAGAACTGGCCTATGGCGGGCTGAAGCCCGAGACCGTCCGACGCCTTGAAAAACTCGGTGAGCAGCTCGACGGCGGCGACCGAAAGAAAAGCGGCATTCGCGCCGACAGAGATCGCCCGATCGCCGGCACCCGGCTGATCCGCGAATGGCAGGGTGTCGAGCACGTCGTCACCGTCACCACGGACGGCCTCGAGTGGCAGGGACGGCCCTACAAATCGCTCTCCGCCATCGCCCGCGCGATCACAGGAACGCGCTGGAACGGATGGGTGTTCTTCGGGCTCAAGAACCGGAGGGCACAGAGATGACAGGAGACATCAAACGCAAGCTGCGCTGCGCCATATACACCCGGAAATCCTCCAACGAGGGGCTTGAGCAGGAATTTAACAGCCTGCAAGCCCAGCGGGAGGCATGTGAAGCCTTCATCGCCAGCCAGCGCTCCGAGGGCTGGGTGCCGGTACGGGATCACTATGACGACGGCGGGATTTCCGGCGGCACGCTGGAACGCCCTGCCCTGCAGCGCCTGTTGGAAGATGTCGAGGACGGGCTCATCGATGTGGTGGTCGTCTACAAGATCGATCGCCTGAGCCGGTCGCTGGCAGATTTTGCCAAGCTGGTTGAAACCTTCGAGGACAATGACGTGACTTTTGTGTCCGTCACGCAGTCCTTCAACACCACCTCATCGATGGGGCGCCTGACGCTGAACATTCTTCTCAGCTTTGCCCAGTTCGAGCGCGAGGTGACGGCCGAGCGCATCCGCGACAAGTTCCGCGCCTCCAAGGCCAAGGGCATGTGGATGGGAGGAAACGTGCCACTTGGGTACGACGCCAAGGACAGGAAGCTGGTCATCAATCAACAGGAGGCGGAGCATGTTCGGCATATCTTCCAGCGCTTCACGGAACTCGGGTCCGGCACGCTGCTGGCGAAGGAACTCGAGGGGACCGACATTACAACCAAAAAAGGCAAGCCGATCGACAAGAAGCAGCTCTACCGGATGCTGAACAACCGCCATTACCTCGGTGAGATCGTGCACAAGGACGAAAGCTATCCCGGGCTGCACGAGGCCATCATTCAACAGGACCTCTGGGACAAGGTTCACACCATCCTCGCCGAGAGCCCACGAAAGCGCGCGGCACACACGCGTGCCGAGACACCAGCGCTGCTGAAGGGGTTGCTGTTCGGTCCCGATGGCGCTGCCTTTTCGCCCACGCATACGCGCAAGAACGGCAAGCTATACCGCTACTACGTCAGTCAGACGGTGCTGAAGCACGGCGCCGGATCCTGCCCGGTGGGCCGTGTGGCGGCCGGCGAGATCGAAGCGGCTGTCATCGATCAGTTGCGAGCCGTCTTCCGTCAGCCTGAGATCGTGGCGGGAACGTGGAAGGTGGCGCGTGCCCACGACGGCGACATCACCGAGGCTGACGCCCTCGCGGCGCTTCAGCAGATCGACCCGCTGTGGGACGAGCTTTTTCCGGCCGAACAGGCGCGGATCGCGGCGCTGTTGGTAGAACGCGTGGACATCGGCTCGGATGGACTGAACGTCCGCCTGCGGGTCGACGGGCTCAGTGGTCTGGCCCGCGAGATGCTATCTAGCAGCATCGGAGAAGCGGCATGACCCGCGCGACGGCGGTCCCCGAGACCGTCACCATCCATGTGCCCTTCCGCGTCGTGAAGCGCGGCGGGCGCAAGGAGATGCAGCTGCCGGAAGGCGCTACGCAGCCACGGCGGACCGACAACACGTTGGTCAAGGCGTTGGCCCGCGCGTTCCGCTGGAAGCGCATGCTAGAATCGGGCGAGTTCGCGTCGATTTCCGAACTGGCTGAGCGCGAGGGGATCGCGCCGTCCTACATGACCCGTGTCCTGCGGCTGACCCTGCTCGCGCCGGATATCGTAGAGGCGATCCTGGACGGAAAGCAGGGGCCGGAGGTGACGTTGGCGCGGGCGCTGGAGCCGTTTTCGGTGGAGTGGGATGCACAATACCGGTACATACGATACATTGGTCAGTGAACGAAATCGGGTGAAGTTGATTTTTTAAATTGAGAGATTTTCAGCCATGACCTTTTTCGCCCATTCCCTTGACGGTCAGAATGCCTCTGAATGGGAACGGTTGGAAGATCATCTGATCGCCGTCGCAGGGACGGCAAGAGAGAGCGCGACAGATTTCGGAGCGGGGCCCGTCGCGGAGATCGCAGGCTTGCTGCATGATCTGGGCAAGGTCAAACCGGCGTTTCAGGACAAGTTGCGCGGCATAAAGAACAACGTCTCCCACAGCGGCGAAGGTGCTCGCTATGCTCTGGAAAATTTTGGCCTGATTGGAAAGTTGATCGCATTTTGTATCGCTGGACATCATTCCGGGCTGCCCAATGGCATCGACCGCGCGGCGGGACGCCCCGCAACGCCGCTGTCCGAACGTCTTGAGCAGGCCGAACCTGTCAGCCTGCCGGCGGACGTGACACTTCCTGCGCCCGCCATGCCTGCTCCCCTGGCCGACAGGTCTGCGCAGGCCTTTTTCGAGTTGCAGTTTTTCACTCGAATGCTGTTCTCGGCGCTCGTGGACGCCGATTTCATCGAGACGGAAAGGTTCTACGCCCAGGGCGCACCGCGCAGCGCGCCCGGGGAGCTGAATGCCTTGCAGGCTGCCCTTGCGGGGCACCTCGGGAAGTTCGGCCCACCGGAAACGGCAGTCAACCGGCTGCGGGCCGAGGTCCTGGAAGCGGCCGGGAAGGCGGCCTGTCAGCCGCCCGGGCTATTCACGCTGACGGTGCCGACAGGCGGCGGCAAAACCCTGACATCGTTGCGCTTCGCGCTCGATCACGCGCAGGCGCATGGTCTGCGCCGGGTCGTATACGTGGCCCCCTTCACCGCTATCATCGAGCAGACGGCCGACGTGTTTCGCGGCGCGCTGGCCAATCGTGATGCCGTGCTCGAACACCATTCGGCCTTCGACGCCGAAACCACATTCGCCGACGAAACACAGGCCGAACGCCTGAAACTGGCAGCACAGAACTGGGATCGTCCGGTGGTGGTGACAACGGCGGTGCAGTTCTTCGAAAGCCTGTTTGCCAACCGCACGCAGAAATGCCGCAAGCTGCACAACATCGCCCGCTCGGTGATCGTGCTGGATGAGGCGCAGGCGCTGCCTGTCAATTACTTGCGCCCGTGCCTTGCGGCGATGAAGGAATTGGTGCGCGGCTATGGCTGCTCGGTGGTGCTGTGCACCGCGACGCAGCCGGCGATCCGCGATGCCGACGGGCTGCGCGCGGAGGAGGCGATCCCGGCAGAAGAAACGCGCGAAATCGCGCCCAACCCGGCCGGACTTTACCGGCGCCTGAAGCGGGTGGACGCGCGGTTTGCCGGGCCACTGGAGAACGACGAACTCGCGTCGCGGGTGACCGGGCGCAAGGCGTTGGTGATTGTCAACAACAAGCGCCAGGCGCGGGCGATTTACGACCTTCTGGGCAGCGGCAACGCCCTGCATCTGAGCACCAACATGACCGCCGCGCACCGGCGCGAGGTGCTGGCACGGGTGCGTGACGGGTTCGACGGGCCGGTGATCTCTACCGCGCTGGTCGAGGCGGGGGTGGATCTGGATTTTCCAGAGGTCTGGCGGGCGGTGGCCGGGCTCGATTCCATCGTTCAGGCCGCGGGGCGCTGCAACCGCGAGGGCAAGAGCGACCGGCTGGGACAGGTGCACGTGTTCGAGCCCGAGGAGGATTTTCCGCCCCCACCCGAGCTGCAACAGAACGCCGAGATCGCCCGCGACATCCTGCGCGCTCATGCCGAAGACCCGCTCAGCCCCGAGGCCGTGCGCGCCTATTTCCAGCGCCTCTATTGGGACCGCGACGCCGATCTCGACAGCCGCGGGATCATGAGACGGATCAAGGAGACGGGCAACCGCCTTGATTTTCCCTTTGCCGACATCGCCCATGATTTCCGGCTGATCGAGGAGGTCACGCGCCCGCTGATCATCGGCGCGGGTGAATACGGGCTGGATGACAGCGCCCGGAATTTGCTCGAATATGGGGAATATGCAGGCCCGATCGCGCGGGCGGCGCAACGCTACACGGTGTCGGTCTCGCCGCGGGTTCGCGATGAGCTTGTGCGCGTCGGGGCGGCGCATGTCTTGCGTCCCGATGAGTTCGACGATCAATTCGTGGTGCTGGACAATGCCCGGCTCTACGACGACGCGGCGGGGTTCTCGGCGGAAAACCCGGAGGATCTGGGGATGATGATGGCGTAAGGAGGATGTCTTGAGCTACGGGGTAAAACTGCATGTCTGGGGCGAATACGCCTGTTTCACCCGCCCCGAGATGAAGGTCGAGCGTGTTTCCTATGACGTGATGACACCCTCAGCCGCCCGCGGCATCCTGGAAGCGGTGCACTGGAAACCGGCGATCCGCTGGGTGATCGACCGCATCCACGTGCTCAACCCCATCCGGTTCGAGAACATCCGCAAGAACGAGGTGGGCGCCAAGATTTCCGCCCGCAACGCGAAACAAGCGATGACGGCGGATGACCTCTCGGGTCTGCACATGGCGGTGGACGACAACCGCCAGCAACGTGCCACCATGGCCCTGCGCGACGTGGGATACGTTATCGAGGCGCATTTTGAGATGACCGAGAAAGCCGGCGAGGACACGCCCGCCAAGCATCACGACATCTTTCGCCGCCGGGCGCAGAAGGGGCAGTGCTTTCATCGCCCCGCGCTTGGCCTGCGCGAATTCGCGGCCGATTTCGATTGGGTCGACACGGCGCCGGCGTCGGCGCTCTCGGGGCGGCAGGATCTGGGCTGGATGCTTTATGACATCGACTTTGCCAATGATCGCAAGCCGCACTTCTTCCGCGCCGAAATGGTCGACGGGGTAATCGACGTCGCCGCGGCACGCGACGGGGGGCTGATGCGATGACGATCCTGACCGCGCTGACCCGGCTCTATGACCGGATGCTGGAGAATGGCGAGGCCCCACGCCCCGGCTATTCGACCGAAAAGATCTCTTTCGCGCTGGTGCTGGATGCCGAAGGCACGCCGCTGAGGCTTTCTGACAAACGCAGCCACGCGGGCAAGAAACCTGCGCCGGTGCCGATGAGCGTACCGGCGGGTGGCCGGACATCGGGGATTAAGCCCAACCTGCTGTGGGACAAGACCGCCTATGTGTTCGGCATCGTCGCCGTGCAGGAAGAGGCCGAAGACGGCGAAAAGCATTTGGTTCCCGGCCAAGGCAGGCGCACGGCAAAGGAACATGCCGCCTTCGTCGAGGAACACGCGGCGCTGCTGGAGGGTGCGACCGACCCTGGGCTGTTGGCCCTGCGCCGGTTCCTCGACCGCTGGCAGCCCGAGATGTTCGTGGAGCTGGACTTTCCCACCGCGGCGCTGGACCAGAACATCGTGTTCGAATTCGACGATGGCACCGGCCCGGGCTTCGTCCATGACCGCCCGGCGGCTTTGGAGCTGGTCACCGTTCCATCCTATGCGCAGCGCGGCATTTGCCTTGTGACGGGGGAGGAAGCGCCAATTGCCGATAAACATGAACCGAAAATCAAAGGCGTGAAGGACGCTCAGCCTACCGGCGCTTTGTTGGTCTCTTTTAATGACACAGCATATGAATCTTATGGCAAGTCATCAGGCGAGAACGCACCAGTTTCGCAACGCGCCGCCTTTGCCTATGGCACCGCGCTCAACGCGCTGCTGGCACGCGACTCGACGCGCCACCTGCGAATCGGCGACAGCACGGTGGTCTTCTGGGCCGAAGCAGACAATGCCGATAGCGCGCAGAACGTCGAGCTCTGCATCAGCGGCGCCTTCAACCCGCCTGCCGATGACGATGCCGAACTGGCCCGTCTACGCGCCGCGATCAACGACGTGGCCACCGGCCGCCCCGCCGCGCCCGAGCTGGATCCGGCGACGCGGGTCTACATGCTGGGGCTGGCGCCCAACGCGGCGCGGCTTTCGGTGCGGTTCTGGCATCCCGGCACCTTTGGCGGATTCGCCCGCCACGTCGCCCGGTTCTGGGAGGATCTACAGATCGAACCCGCGCCGTGGAAAGGCCCGCCCGCCGCCTGGTCGCTGCTCTATGAAACCGCCATCCGGGTGGGCGGCAAGCCCAATGCCGACAGCATCCCGCCGCTTCTGGGCGGGCAACTCATGCGTGCGGTGCTGACCGGACAACCGCTGCCACGCACGCTGTTGTCCGCCGTCATCGCGCGCATCCGGGCCGACGGCGATATCGGCGGCCGCCGCGCCGCCATCTGCAAGGCGGTGATCAACAGCCACCTGCGCCCTGCCCATGACCCAGCGGCAACCCGCCGCCCCACCACAAAGGAGGAGATCCCCGTGAGCCTCGACCCCGACAACACCAATCCGGCCTACAGGCTGGGGCGGCTTTTCGCCGTGCTGGAGCGGGCGCAAAGCGCCGCCCTCCCTGGCCTCAATGCCACCATCAAGGACCGCTATTTTGCCGCAGCCTCGGCCACGCCGGCGCGGGTCTTCCCGCTGCTGGTCAAGAACGCCACGCACCACCTCGCGCTGTTGAAAAAGGGCGAGAATGGCGGCCTCGGGCACTGGCTGGAAAAAGAGCTGGGCACGATCTGGCTGGGGCTGGAAGCGGACATGCCGCGCTCGCTGCCGCTCGAGGATCAGGGCCGTTTCATCGCCGGCTACTACCACCAGCGCTGGACCAAGGCCGACAAGAACAAGGTCGTCGAAGACACCCCTGACACCGAGGAGACAAACCAATGACCGCCCTGCAGAACCGCTTCGATTTCGTTCTCTTCTTCGACGTGACCAACGGCAACCCCAACGGCGACCCAGATGCCGGTAATCTGCCAAGGCTCGATCCGGAAACCAACCAGGGGCTGGTCTCCGACGTGGCGCTCAAGCGCAAGATCCGCAACTATGTCGAGGCCGCGCAAGACGGCGATGCTGGACACCGCATCTACATGAGCGAACGCGCCATCCTCAACGAACGCCATCTGGAAGCCTGGCAACAGACCGGCGTTGAGCCAGCCAAGAAGAACGACTATTCCCACCTGCCGCGGGACGAGGCCGAGGCGCGCAAGCTGACTGACTGGATGTGCGCCAACTTCTTCGACATCCGAAGCTTTGGCGCAGTGATGACGACGGGTGTCAACTGCGGCCAGGTGCGCGGTCCGGTGCAGATCACCTTCGCCCGATCCGAGGAGCCGGTGCTGCCGCTGGAAATCTCCATCACCCGGTCCTCGGTCACCAACGAGCGGGACCGTGACAAGGAACGTACCATGGGCCGCAAGCACATCGTGCCCTATGGCCTTTACCGCGCGCATGGCTTCATCAACGCCAAGCTCGCCGAAAAGACCGGCTTTTCTGAGGCGGACCTGCAAACGCTCTGGACCGCGCTACGCGATATGCTCGATCTCGACCGCTCCGCCGCGCGGGGCGAGATGTCTGCCCGCCGGCTGATCGCCTTCCGCCATGACAGCGCGCTCGGCAACGCGCAGGCGCACAAGCTGTTCGAGCGGGTCAGGGTGCATCGCCGCGCGGGCGACGACACGATCCCCGTGGGCGACCCGCGCACCCACAACCTGCCACCCGCGCGGGCCTTCGACGACTACGAGATCACTCTCGACCGCGATAACCTGCCACAGGGCATCGAGATCGTTGAACCCTTCTGACGATATCCCCCTCTCGGCCCTGCAACACTGGTTGTTCTGTCCGCGCCAATACGCGTTGATCCATGTCGAGCGGCTCTGGGCCGAGAACCGCTTCACCGCCGAGGGGCTGGTGCTGCATGAACGCGCGGACTCCGGCCGACCCGAAAACCGCCCCGGCATCCGCACCCTGCGCGGGGTCAAGATCCGCTCAGAGCGGCACGGGCTTTCCGGCATCGCCGATGTGGTCGAACTTCGCGGCGGTCACCCTTTTCCGGTGGAATACAAGCGCGGCCAACCCAAGAGCCACCGCGCCGATGAGGTGCAGCTTTGCGCGCAGGCGCTGTGCCTGGAAGAAATGTTCGCCTGCGACATCCCCGAAGGCGCGCTGTTCTATAGCAAGCGACGCCGGCGTGAGACCGTGCAGATGGACTCCAAGTTGCGCGACCTGACGCTGGACACCGCGCGGGCGGTGCGCGCCTGCCGTGCCTCAGGCGAGCTACCCCAACCTGTCTACGACCCGGCCCGCTGCGACCGCTGTTCGCTGCACGAAGCCTGTCGCCCCCGGCTGGGCAAGCGTCGCAGCGGCGTTGCCGCATGGCTTGACCGGACCATCGCAGCGGATGGGACGCCGGAATGAAAAAGCTCCTGAACACGCTTTACGTCACCTCCGAAGGCGCGTGGGTCTGCAAGGACGGTGCCAACGTGGTGGTCGAGGTCGAGGGCGCCGAACGCGGCCGCGCGCCGCTGCACCTGCTGGGCGCGATCGTCTGTTTCGGTCAGGTGGGTCTTTCCCCGCAACTCATGCATGCCGCCGCCGAGGCGGGAATCGCGATCACCTGGTTGGGCTGGTCGGGGCGCTTTCTCGCCCGGGTCGAAGGCCCGCAAAGCGGCAATGTCCTGCTGCGTCGCGCCCAGCATGACCGCACCCGAAACGACCCGGTGCCCGTCGCTCGCGCCATCGTCGCCGCGAAGATCGCCAATCAGCGCGGCGTCATCCGGCGCGCGATACGCGACCATGGGGATGCGGATGGCACGCTCGACCTTGCCGAACGGCGCCTGAGCGCTGCGGCGAGTTCGTCACTGGCCGGAAGCGATATCGACACCCTGCGCGGCATCGAAGGGAAGGCCGCCAACGCCTATTTCTCCATATTCGGAATCCTGCTCCGCGTCGAGCATCTGTCCTTCGTCAACCGCACGCGCCGGCCCCCACGCGACCCGGTGAACGCGCTGTTGTCGTTTCTCTATGTCCTGCTGACCGCCGATTGCCGGGCCGCCGCCGAGGCTGCCGGCCTCGACCCGCAGATGGGGTTCCTGCACCGCGACCGGCCCGGACGCGCCAGCCTCGCCCTTGATCTGGCCGAGGAATTCCGTGCGCCGATCGCCGACCGGGCTTGCCTGACGCTGCTCAATCGCCGGCAGCTTGGTGCGTCCGATTTCCGGCACGAGGAAACCGGCGCCGTCTTCCTGCGCGAGGAGGCCCGCAAGGCCGTCCTCACCGCCTGGCAGGAGCGCAAGCGCACGACCGTCACTCACCCTTTCCTGTCCGAGAAGATGCCGCTCGGTATCGTGCCGCATGTGCAGGCGCAACTTCTCGCCCGCCACCTGCGCGGAGATCTCGACGGCTATCCCGCCTATGTATGGAGGTAGACGTGCTGGTGCTCATAACCTACGATGTGAATACGCAAACGCCGGCCGGCCGGCGGCGATTGCGGCGTATCGCCAAGGCCTGCCTGAACTACGGGCAGCGGGTGCAGTTCTCGGTGTTCGAGTGCGACATCGATCCAGCGCAGTGGACGAAGCTCCGCGCGCGGCTCTTGTCGGAGTTCGAGGAAGGCGAAGACAGCCTGCGCTTCTACATGCTTGGAGCGAACTGGAAACGGCGCATCGAGCATCATGGAGCGAAACCGGCCACCGATTTCGACGGCCCGCTCATCATCTGAGCAGCAGCACGCGGGCCGCGCGAACCCCAAGCGGCCATGCAACCCCGGCAAGGTTCGCAGCGCGCCAAGCTCTTTGACATCATTGGATTTTTCTGGCCACGCTCCGACGGCAAGCTCGCCGCGAAGCATCGGCAGCTCCGGTTCGCGTAACCCGGTATCTTTCACATTGCCCGCCAACAGGTTACAGGTAGGCGGTCGCCCCCTCACGGGGGCGCGGATTGAAACCGCCTTGACGCCGGACGCAATAAGGGCGCCGCCGTCGCCCCCTCACGGGGGCGCGGATTGAAACTGCTTAACAGCAGCGGCATCATCTCGATTACCATGTCGCCCCCTCACGGGGGCGCGGATTGAAACACCAGTTCGCGCATAGCTGCTAGTATCTGTCGTGTCGCCCCCTCACGGGGGCGCGGATTGAAACACCAGCAAGCACGTCAACTTCACCATCGCTGACGTCGCCCCCTCACGGGGGCGCGGATTGAAACCTTGGCGGGGGCGGCGATGATTGCCGCCGCCGCTGTCGCCCCCTCACGGGGGCGCGGATTGAAACCATGACAAAAGGGGCGCAATCCTGACAGGATGCGCGTCGCCCCCTCACGGGGGCGCGGATTGAAACAAGGCCGGTCGGCGCGAAGCTGAACCGCTTAAGCGTCGCCCCCTCACGGGGGCGCGGATTGAAACTCAAGCGCGCTCCATGAGGGGCGCTATACGCGGGGTCGCCCCCTCACGGGGGCGCGGATTGAAACACGCCCTTGTCGTTCGGCATCCGCCATTGCTTCGCGTCGCCCCCTCACGGGGGCGCGGATTGAAACCTCCCTGACGATTGAGGCGCTGCAATGATTATGGTCGCCCCCTCACGGGGGCGCGGATTGAAACTCCTTTGAAATTACTGTCTCAGGGTGTGGGGCGCGTCGCCCCCTCACGGGGGCGCGGATTGAAACGTGCGCGTGAATTTGGCCGAATAGAGCGTGAAGAAGTCGCCCCCTCACGGGGGCGCGGATTGAAACCGAGTTGGCCGCATGTTTAGGATACCGGCGGACGGTCGCCCCCTCACGGGGGCGCGGATTGAAACACCACGAACAAGCTCCTCGGGAATTGCGGGACCAGTCGCCCCCTCACGGGGGCGCGGATTGAAACTTGTTCGCAACGCAGTGGTGCGCCGTAAGGAGCAAGTCGCCCCCTCACGGGGGCGCGGATTGAAACTATCGCGTCAGTGACGCACCCAACAGAGAAGCGAGTCGCCCCCTCACGGGGGCGCGGATTGAAACGCGCCTCGCGCACCTGTTCCCGGGGCAGGAGATGTCGCCCCCTCACGGGGGCGCGGATTGAAACGCAATAATATCAGCCATGGAACCCGCAAGCACAAGTCGCCCCCTCACGGGGGCGCGGATTGAAACAAGCAGCTTGGATATCCGAAGAACGCGACACCCGCGTCGCCCCCTCACGGGGGCGCGGATTGAAACTAGCCGCATTGGACGCGGCGGGCGGGTCGAACGGGTCGCCCCCTCACGGGGGCGCGGATTGAAACATGGTAGGGCCTCCTTTCGAGGCAGGGGCACTAGTCGCCCCCTCACGGGGGCGCGGATTGAAACTCCGGGCGGGGCATCAGGTATATCCTCTGCCGCCAGTCGCCCCCTCACGGGGGCGCGGATTGAAACGAGCCGTGCTGTAGCACATAGGTATAGGACGTGCTGTCGCCCCCTCACGGGGGCGCGGATTGAAACCGCTGCACCGCGTCATAGGCCTCGCCGTCCGGCGTCGCCCCCTCACGGGGGCGCGGATTGAAACACACCCCATGAGCCGCGCTCCGCTGCGATGACTAGTCGCCCCCTCACGGGGGCGCGGATTGAAACATTACAAATGCGGACCTGGAACTTTGCTAACCTTCGATTTCTGTTCCTTCTCACGAGCGCCACTGGCATCAAAGTCCTCAGTTGCCGTGTTTGGAAATCCCCGCCAAACCAATAGCTTATAAACTATTCACCAAATCGGCGCAGTCATGAGGTCCGGAGAATATCAGCGCTGAGAGACCGCTTTCGGGCAGCCTGGCGGAGGGGCCGGTGCTCGGCCCCTCCCGCATAACCCTCGAATACAACGGAAAAATCCGGCCGCAGCCGGATCGGGAGAACACTTTCGCGGGGGCAAGTGGCGGAGAGACAGGGATTCGAACCCTGGAGACGGTTTCCCGCCTACACGCGTTCCAGGCGTGCGCCTTCGACCACTCGGCCACCTCTCCGTGCGGCTCTCTTTAGCCGCGGGGGTGCGGGCAGTTCAAGGGAATTCTTGGGGTTAGCCCTCCGGTGCGTCAGTCTTCCAGATGCAGGCTTACGCGGCGGTTCTGGCGGCCCTTCTTCTCGATCTTCCCGAGGCGGACGCCGCCGATCTCCCCCGTGCGGGCCACATGGGTGCCACCGCAGGGCTGCAGATCGATCTGATCGGCGCTCTCGCCGATGCGGATCAGACGAATCTGCCCTGCCCCGCGCGGCGGCTGCACCGACATGGTCTTGACCAGATCCGGCTGCGCGTCGAGTTCCGCCTCCGTGATCCAGTCCTCGGTCACGGGCAGGTCACGCGCGATGAGCGCGTTGAGCGCCTCCTCCAGCGCCATCTTGTCCTCGGGCGCCTCGGGCATGTCGAAATCGAGCCGGCCCTTGGCCGCGGTGATCGACCCGCCGGTCACTGGCAGCGGGATGACAACCGACAAAAGGTGCAGCGCGGTGTGGACCCGCATATGCGCATGGCGCCGGCCCCAGTCGAGCACCTGCTCGACCCGCGCGCCCACAGGCGGCAATGCGACCTCTTCGGCGGGGATGAGCGCGATGGCGCCGCCATCGGCCTTCACCGCCGTGGCGATATGGGCATGGCCGCCCTCCCACGATATCCGGCCGCCATCGCCCGGCTGACCGCCGCCGGTGGGGTAGAAGATCGAGGCGTCGAGCACGATCCCGCCCTCGGGGGTGTGGCCGGTCACGGTGCCCTCTGCCTCCGTTCGGTAGGCATCCTTGCGAAAGAGGGTCTCGGTCATCTCGCATCCCCGTCCCCGTCGCCATCGGCCTCGGTCTCTCCGGTGCGCGGGTCCTCGATATCCTTGCCGGTCAGATGCGCCCGCGCCTCCTCGACATCCCCTCCGGTGCTCGGCTTGCCCGGCTCCGTTTCGGGCCCGCTCTCGCCGCGCAGCACCTCGGGGTTGCGCAGCCAGACGTCGCGCTGCGCGAAGGGTATTTCGATCCCCTCCTCGGTGAAACGGCGGGCGATCTCGTGGTTCATGTCCGAATGCACCGCCAGCACCCAGTTCACGTCGCGCAGGATGGCGCGGATCTCGAAATCGAGCGAATCCGCCCCGAAGCCCTTGAAGACGATGAAGGGCGGCGTCGACATCAGCACCATGGGGTGCGCCTCGGCCACCTCCTTGAGGATGCCCTCGACCTTGCGCGTGTCGGTGCCATAGGCCACGCCCACCGGCACGATCACCCGGCCCACGGTGTTGCCGCGCGTGTAATTGGTGACGGTGCCGCTGATCAGGTCGGAATTGGGCACGATCACGTCCGAGCGGTCGAAGGTCTCGATCACGGTCGAGCGCACCGAGATGTCGCGCACCACCCCATGGGTGCCGCCCACCTCGATCCAGTCGCCCTCGGAAATCGGCCGTTCAATCAGCAGGATGATGCCCGACACGAAGTTCGACACCACGTTCTGCAGGCCGAAACCGATGCCCACCGACAGGGCGCCCGCGACATAGCCGAGCGCGGTCAGGTCGATGCCCGCGCTGGTGATGGCGATGATCGCGGCAAGGAAGATCCCGACATAGCCGATGCCCGAGACGATGGCATTCCGCCCGCCCTGATCGAGCTTGGTCTTGGGCAGCACCGTGTTCTTCAGCGTGCCCTGCAGCAGCCGCGTCGCCATGTAGCCGATCACGAAGACGATCACGAGCGTCAGGAAGATCGCCGGGGAAATCCGCGTGCCGCCAAGTTCAACCCCCTGCAACATCCGGGCATAGATCTCGGTCAAATCCGCCACCCGCGCGCCCCAGGCCAGCGCGAAGAACGGGATCGACATCAGCACCAGCACGAAGCCGATCAGGATCGGGATGAGCGATTCCGCCGCGCCGTCCCGATTGCCGGTGACCAGCACGTAAACCTCGGTCACCAGCCGTTGCAGGATCAGCAGGATCGCCAGAAGCTGAAGCGAGGCGAGCGACGGGAACATCAGGAAATGCGCCAGCGTGAAATACCCCACCGACGCCAGCACCGGCGAAATGAGCGCCAGCAGGTTCAGCGCCAGCACGAGGAAGCGCATCAGCCGGGTGCGGTAATTCTCGCTGCCCTCAAGCTCCACCTGGTTCCGCGTATGCGCCCGCAGCAGCCGCGCCAGCCGCAACACCAGGAGCCCGGTGATCACCAGCAGGGGGAACAGCAGCGTGTTGGTCGTGGCCTCGCTCCACCGCGACAGCTCGGCGGTATTCCGGACCAGCGCATAGGTCGCCACCACGAGCCCCAGCGCCGCCCCGGTCCAGCGCCCGCTGAGCCGCTGCGCATCGTCGAGCACCAGCGGCAGGGTGCGCGCTTCCTTGGCCGGGAAAATCCGCGTGGCCAGCCAGCGCGCCATCAGGAACACGAAGGCTGAGGGCAACAGGGCCGACACGAATTGATCCGCCCGCAGGCCCAGAAGGCCGGTCTTGCTCGCCGCCTCGATCAGCAGCGCGACGCCGAGGAGCGGCAGGATCAGGCTGCCCAGCGAAAGCGCGAATCCCGCAAGCCACCGCCCGGCGCCGGGATGGTCGCCCAGCACCCATGCGGTCAGCCCCCGCGTCCACCGCCGCCCCCGCACGACAAGCACGATCCCCACCACGAGGAACACCAGCACGGCGGGCAGGTTGTCACGGGTTTCATCCTGCCGGACAGGGTTGCTCCACGCGTTCCGGACCTCGCCGACCATTTGCAGGCCAGTGGTCCGGACCGCCTGCAACGCCGGGAGCCAGTGAACCGGGTTCAAGGGCGACGGCCCGAATTCCAGAAGTTCCTCGGCCTGCCGGTCGCGGATGATGCTGTCGATGCCCCGGATCAGCCCGTCGGCCCGGCTATAGGCAAGTTCCGCCCGTGTGACGGGCGCCTGCAGCTCGGCCAGCCGGGCGGTCAGCGCCTGACGCTGGGCCGCGATATCCTCCGCTTCCGTGCCGTTCTCGGGTGCGTCCCCCAGCGCGGCAAGCTGCTGGCGTACCGTGGCGATGGTGCTGGCGTTCTGGGATTGCGCGGCAAGGAAACGGTCACGCCATTCGGCAAGATCCTCGCGCAGCGCCTCCAGCGCGGCGCTCGAGGCGCGGTTGTTCTCCACCGCCTCCTCCGCCCGCGTCGCGGTGCGTTCCCACGCCTCGTAATCGACCGTCTGACCGGACGACTGGGCGACGGCCTGCGGCGCCGTGATCAGCCCTGCCCCGGCGCCGCCCACCAGCAGCGCCAGAAGAAGGCAGAGCGCCCGCAGGAGCCCCGTCACTCGACGAAGACCCCGGGAATGCTGCGCGGCGAGCCGTCAAGCCACTCTGGCACCGGCAGGTTCTTCTCGCGCAGGAATTGCGGGTTGAACAGTTTCGACTGGTAGCGGTTGCCGTAATCGCACAGCACCGTCACGATGGTGTGCCCCGGCCCCATTTCCTTGGCCATGCGGATCGCACCGGCCACGTTGATGCCGGACGACCCGCCGAGGCAGAGCCCCTCATGCTCGAGCAGGTCGAACACCACCGGCAGCGCCTCTTCGTCGGGGATCTGGTAGAGCATGTCGGGGCTGAACCCTTCGAGGTTGGCGGTGATCCGGCCCTGCCCGATGCCTTCGGTGATCGAGTTGCCCGTCGCGTTGGCCTCGCCGTCCTTGTAGAGCGTGTACATGCCCGACCCCATCGGGTCGGCCAGCGCCACCTTGACGCCCTTGGGCTGCAGCGCCTCGCCCACACCGGCCAGCGTCCCGCCCGAGCCCACGGCGCAGACGAACCCGTCGATCTTGCCGCCGGTCTGCTCCCAGATTTCCGGCCCGGTCGTTTCCACGTGGGCCTGCCGGTTGGCGGTATTGTCGAACTGGTTGGCCCAGATCGCGCCCTTGTCCGACTGCCGCGCCATCTCCTCGGCCAGACGGCCGGAATAGCGGACATAGTTGTTGGGGTTCTTGTAGGGCGCCGCCGGCACCTGCACGAGGTCGGCCCCCGCCAGCCGGATGAAATCCTTCTTCTCCTGGCTCTGGGTCTCGGGGATGACGATGACGGTCTTGAACCCCATCGACGCGCCCACCAGCGCCAGCCCGATACCGGTATTGCCCGCCGTGCCCTCGACGATGGTGCCGCCGGGCAGAAGCGCGCCGCGGTTCACCGCGTCGCGGATGATGTAGAGCGCCGCGCGGTCCTTGACCGACTGGCCGGGATTGAGGAATTCGGCCTTGCCGTAGATGTCACAGCCGGTTTCCTCGCTGGCCCTGCGCAACCGGATAAGCGGCGTGCTTCCAACGGCCTCGGCCAGATCCTTCGCGACGCGCATGCCCTGCTCCCTCATCTTGCTTTGCCCGGAAAGGATTAGAACCTGTGCCCCGGAAACTCAAGAAGCAGAACGCAGGCGCGGCCGTTCCCTTTGCAGCCAGAGCAGCATCAGCACCAGCGGGCCGACATTGGCCTCGCCGCTTTCGACCAGCGCCATGGCCTGCTCGAAGCCGATGACATGGGTGCGGATATCCTCGTTCTCGGTCTCCAGCCCGCCCCGGCCCTGCCCGGTGTCCGGCAAATCGGTCAGGCCGAGATAGCAATGGTAGAACTCGGTCGAAGAGCCGGGCGAGCAATAGTGGCTGGTCATGTGCTCCAGTCCATGCAGGGTCAGCCCGGCCTCTTCCCACGCCTCGCGGCGGGCGGTGGTCTCGGGCGTCTCGCCCGCATCGACCCGGCCCGCGACAGGCTCCAGCACGAAGGGCCGCGGATCGCCCCGGCCATAGGGGCCCATGCGGAACTGCTCGACCAGCAGCACACGGTCACGCGCCGCGTCATAAGGCAGTACGAGCGCCGCATCGGTGGCCACGAACACCTCGCGCTGCAATTGCGGGCTGACATGGCCGTCGAACACCGGATGCCGCAGGGTATGGGTCTGCGTCAGGAAGTACCCGGCATGGGTCAGATCGCGCGCGGCCTCCTCGACCTGCGCCGCAGGCGTGGCGCTGCGCAAGGTGGCCGGTTGCCCCTCGGCCGCGCTGACACGCGCCGCGGCGCGGGCCAGCACCATCTGCAGATGTGCCGCCACCTCCTCGGCCGGCTTGCGGCCGAAATACCCCACGATCTCGACCGCCGCGTTCAAGGCAATCTCGCCCCAGCGCCCGGCCCAGTCGGCCTCGTTCCAAGCCGCTCCCGCCTCGGCCTCGGCCTCCCCCTCGCCCAGAAAGGCAATGGCGGCCCGCAGCTCGCCCTCGACCTCGATATGCTTGGGGACGGGTGTGCAGCCAAGGGCCGCGGCGACATACTCGATCCGGTCGAACACCAGCCGGTCGGGCAGATCGACCAGCACGCCCTCGGCCCCCCCATCCTGCACCGGCATCAGCGCCGGAAAGCACGTGTCTGGGTCACGGTCCAGCGCCGCCCCCGTCAGCCGCGCCGCCCGCAACCGCCCGGACAGCGGCCCGCCGGCCACGATCTCCAGCAGCGGCGGCCACGCCAGCGGCCCGGTGACGAAAACCTCCTGCATGGGCTCAGCTTATCCGACGGGTGACGAACTCCGCCACCAGCGCCACGACCATCGCCCCCACGACGAGAAAGCCAATCAGCGGCCAATAATAGATGTTCTGCGCATATTCGAAGGCGATCTCGAACATGCCGGTAATCGCCTCGACCGGCCCGTCATAGCGCAGGTTGAGCGAGCGCTGGATCATCTCGTAGAAGGACAGCAGCAGGAACTCCCAGAACAGGTAGGCGCCCAGCCCGGTCAGCCCGGCCCCCAGCGCCGCCATGTAGCCCCGCCCGATCCGCCGGCCCATCACCCACCAGCCCACCAGCAGCCCCAGCAGCGCGGTGAACAGGCTGAAATGACCGAAACTTTCCTCGATCGGCCAGATCGCCTTGACGGTCTGCGTGGCCTGCCAGCCCAGCGCCGCAAGCCCGATGGCAGAAATCAGCTTGCCCACGGTGGGCATCCGTTCGGTGGGGCGCATGTGTTATCCGGGCCTTGCGATGGTGATCTGTGTCACGTCGCAGTTTCCCCCACGGAACGCCCCGGCACAAGAGGTCAGGTAGAAATTCCACATCCGGCGAAAGCGGTCGTCGAAGCCCATCCGCGCCACCTCGTCCCACTTCTCGTTGAAGGTGTCGTGCCAGCGGCGCAGGGTCTGGCTGTAGCTTTCGCCGAACTCGATCGAGCGCAGCACCTGAAGCCCGGCGCGTTCCACCTCGGCGCGCAGCACCGATGGGCTGGGCAGCATGCCGCCAGGAAAGATGTATTTCTGGATGAAATCGACCGTGTTGCGATAGGCCTCGAAGCGGTGATCCTCGACCGTGATCACCTGCAGCGTCGCCCGCCCGCCGGGGTTGAGCCGGTCGTGCACCGTGCCGAAATAGGCGGGCCAGTACTGTTCCCCCACCGCCTCGAACATTTCGATACTGGCAATCCCGTCGTACGAGCCGCGCTCGTCGCGGTAATCCTGCAGTTTGAAGGTCACCTGCTCCGACAGCCCGGCGCGTGCGATGCGCTCCTGCGCATAAGCGAACTGCTCCCGGCTGATCGTCAGGCCGGTGACCCTCAGCCCGCGTTCCTTCGCGGCATATTCGGCGAACCCGCCCCAGCCACAACCGATTTCCAGCACATGATCGCCGGGCTTGGCGCCCAGCTGATCGACCATGCTGGCGTATTTCTGGGTCTGCGCCACTTCGAGGCTTTCCTGCCCGGTGCGGAACAGCGCGCTGGAATAGGTCATCGTATCGTCCAGCCAGAGGCGGTAGAAATCATTGCCGAGGTCGTAATGGTGGCTGATGTTGCGCTTAGCCTGCGCCTTGGAGTTCCGCTTCAGCCAATGGCGAACCCGCTCATACATGCGCACCAGCCCCATGCCGGGAAAGCCGTCATAGACATCCCAGTTGTCCTCGTGCACGAAATCCATCAGCGCCTGAAGGTCGGGCGTGCTCCACCACCCTTCGAGATAGGCGTCGCAGAACCCGAGATCCCCCTCGCGGATCAGCCGCGCGAAACAGTCGGGGTTGTGGATGTCGAGCTCGGCCACGGGCCCCGGCGTCCTGCCCTCCACGCGGAACTTCCGCCCGTCGGGCAGGACGAAATCGAGCCGTCCGCAGTTGATCTTCTGCACCGTCTCGAAGGCCTGCGCGAAGTAGCGCGGCAAATCTTTCTGGCCGGTCGTGTCGGTCAGGATCATGCATTTCCCCCAAATACGCACCCCGAGGCTAGGCCGCGACAACGGCCAGCGACAAGGGGTTTTGCCATTCTTCTCAAAAGTCCCGCGCCTCGTACGCCTCGAGCGCCTGCTTTCTGCCCTCTTTCATGCCCACCACCGGCTCTTCCGGGTAGGCGTCATCGGGCGACAGGTTCCAGCTTTTCGGAATGGCGTCAAAATACGAAAGCGCGGTCTTCGTGGGCCGCGATTGCCCCTCGGCGATCCAGCGGCGGCGATAGGTGCCGTCGCGGTCGAACTTCTCGGCCTGCGTCTCGGGGTTGAAGACGCGGAAATAGGGCGTGGCATCCGGCCCGCTGCCGGCCACCCACTGCCAGCCCAGCGCATTGTTGGCCGGGTCCCAGTCGGTCAGGCACTCCTCGAACCAGCGCTTGCCGATATCCCAGTGGGTCAGCATGTGCTTGGTCAGATAACTCGCCACGATCATCCGGGCGCGGTTGTGCATCTTGCCGGTCACGTACATCTCGCGCATGGCGGCATCGACGAAGGGCACGCCCGTGCGCCCCTGTTTCCAGCGCAGCACGCTCTTGCGGTCTTCCTTGTCCTCCCACGGGAAGCGGTCCCACCCCTCGCGCCAGTTGCGCTCGGTGATCCGGGGCGTGTGATACATGAGGTGATAGGCGAACTCGCGCCAGACCAGCTCCTTCACCCATGTCTCGGCGCCCTCGGCGCCGTCCTTCGCGGCCCGCCAGCCGGCGTGCCAGCACTGGCGCGGGGAAATCTCGCCATAGGTCAGGTTCTCGGACATGCCGGAACAGCCTTCCTCGGCCACCATGTTGCGCCCCGTGTCGTAATCGCCGATGGCGTGGCCGGTGAACCAGCCCAGCCGCCCCCGCGCGGCCTCCTCGCCCACGCGCTGATACGGCAGGCAGACGGCGGCGCCCCGGTCCATCGCGGCGCCCAGCTTCCAGTCGTCCAGCCTGTCGCTCTCGGGCCAGCTCTTCGGCGCGGAAATCTTCGACGGCGCCGGCAAGGCGTCGGGCACCTCCCGATCCTTCACAGCGCGCCACATGGGGGTAAAGACCTTGTAGTAACTCCCCTCCCCCGTCTCGACCGTCCACGGCTCGAACAGCACATGCCCCTCGAAGCTTTCCGCTTCGATGTCATCGTCCCTGAGCAGCGATTTTACATCCGAATCCCGCTCGATCGCCTCCGGATCGTAGAGCCGTGACCAGTAGACGGCGCCTGCCCCGGTCTCCTTCACCAGCTCCCGCAGCACCTCCTGCGCGGGTCCGGCCCGAAAGATCAGCCGGCTGCCCTTCTCCTTCAGCCCCTTCGAAAAATCCTCCAGCGACAAACCAAGCCGCCAGCGCGGGGCGGCGCCCAGCCGGTCGATACTGCTGTCACGGATGAAGACCGGAATGACCGGCCCGCCACGGTCCACCGCCGCCGTCAGCGCCGGGTGGTCGCTCAGCCGCAGATCGCGCCTCAGCCAAAGGATCGTCGGTCTGGTGTCGCTCATGCCCGCCTCTTGCTCATACAGTCTTTACGCAAGAGGCGACGTAGCGGATCAGATCACGTCGTCCAGCGCCGACAGAAGCTGATCGATCTCGGCCAGCGTGGTGTAATGCACGAAGCTCAGCCGCAGAACGCCCTTCTTCAGGTCCACCCCCATCGCCTGTAGCGGGCGCGAGCCATAGAAATCGCCGCCGCCGGCCATGACGCCGTGCCGGGCCAGCTTCGCGGCCGCCTCTTCCCCCGCGCCGGGCAGTTCGACCGCGACGGTGGGCGCCTTCGCCGCGGCCTCCCGCGGGCCGATCAGCCGCACGGAATTGCGATCCGACAGGAAGTCGAGCACCGGCTGCAACAGCTCCGTCTCATGCGCCCGGAAGAGATCATGCACGCCCCCGGTACGCGCGGCCGCATCGCCGCCGATGCCGTGGTGCTTGGCCAAGGCGTCGTAGTAATCCGCCATCCCCGCGCTCGCCGCCACCTGCGCGTGATCCGGCCCGGCGGGCGTGAACCGCTTGTAAAGCGTGTCGGCGTTGAACCAATGCGCCTGATTGGGCAGCAGGCGGCCCAACTCCTCGCGGATCACCATCACGCCCTGATGCGGCCCGAAGGTCTTGTAGGCCGAGAACAGGTAGATATCCGGCCGCATCTCGCCCACATTGGGGAAACCGTGCGGCGCATAGCTGACCCCGTCGACACAGACGAAGGCGCCCGAGGCATGGGCGGCCGCCGTGATCTCGGCCACCGGGTTCACCGCCCCCACGATGTTCGAGCAATGCGGGAAACACACCAGCCGCACATTGTCATCCAGCAGGGTTTCGAGGTCCTCCAGCCGCAATAACCCGGTCTCCCGGTCGATCCGCCATTCGCGCACCTCTATCCCGGCATCGGCCAGCCGCCGCCACGGGCCGGAATTCGCCTCGTGGTCCTGATCGGTCACGATGATCGCGTCGCCCTCGGTCAGCCATTCGCGAAAGGCCTGCGCCAGCACATAGGTGTTCTGCGTGGTCGAGGGGCCGAAGCTCAACTCCTGCGTCTCGACCCCCAGCATCGCGGCCAGCCGGGTGCGGGCCTCGTCCATCTCGGCGCCCGCCAGTCGGCTCGCCTCGTAGGGCGCATAGGGCTGCACCTTGCGTTGGCGATAATACCGCTCCAGCCGGTCGATCACCGGCCCGCAGGTATAGGAACCCCCGGCATTCTCGAAGAATGCCTGCCCCTCCAGCGATGGTTCGGAAAAGGCGGGAAACTGTGCCCGTACGAAATCGATATCCAGTCTGTCCGGCATGCCGCCCCCCATGTTCGCCCAACTCACCGGCAGGAAACAACAAAGCCCCCCGGGCTGCAACACCCGGGGGGCTTCGGTTTTCTCAGTCTGCCCTTACGTCAGGCGCGCTTCTCGCTCATCAGGCCCTTGGTGATGCCGATGCACAGCACGATCAGGATGATGGTGAACGGCAGGCCGGTGGAGATCACCATCGCCTGCAGCGCCCCCAATCCGCCGCCAACCAGCAGCGCGATCGCGACCAGCCCTTCGAAGGTGCACCAGAACACCCGCTGCGGCACCGGCGCGTCGACCTTGCCGCCCGCCGTGATCGTGTCGATCACCAGCGAACCCGAGTCCGACGAGGTCACGAAGAACACGATCACGAGGATGACCCCGATGGTCGAGGTGATCGCCGAGAGCGGCAGGCTTTCCAGCATCGCGAAGAGCGACAGTTCCGGCGAGTAGGCGTCGATCACGTTGGCCTTGACCGCCGAGGTGTCGGGATTGGCGATCATGTCGTTGATCGCCGCCCCGCCGAAGACCGCCATCCAGAAGATGCAGACCAGCGACGGGATGATCAGCACGCAGGTGATGAACTCGCGTACGGAACGGCCCCGGCTGACGCGGGCGATGAACATGCCCACGAAGGGTGACCAGGAAATCCACCAGGCCCAGTAGAAGGCCGTCCAGCCCTGCATATAGCCGGTGTCTTCACGGCCATGCGGGTTCGAGAGCGGTATCACCTCCTGCACATAGGCGCCCAGCGTCGAGATGAAGTCGGTAAAGATTCCGACCGCCCCGGCGGTGAACAGCACGAAGACCAGCAGCACCATGGCCACGACCATGTTGATCTCCGACAGCACCTTGACGCCGCCGTCGAGCCCGCGCAGGACCGAAACCAGCGCCACCGCGGTGATCCCGCAGATCAGCAGCACCTGGACAGTCATGTTGTTGGGCAGGCCGTAGACATAGCTGATGCCCGCATTGGCCTGTTGCGCGCCGATCCCCAGCGAGGTGGCAAGGCCGAACAGCGTGGCAAACACCGCCAGCGTGTCGATGATATGGCCGGTCCAGCCCCAGACCCGCTCGCCGAAGATCGGGTAGAAGGCCGAGCGGATCGAGAGCGGCAGACCCTTGTTGTAGGAAAACAGCGCCAGCGCCAGCGCCACCACGGCATAGATCGCCCAAGGGTGCAGCGCCCAGTGGAACGAGGTTGCGGCCAGCGCCATGCGCCGGGCCTCGGCCACGTTCTCCTCGATCAGCGCGCCATCCTCGCCGAAGGGCCGGACGGTGCCGAGCGGCGCATCGCCCCACGGCGTGCCGAAGTAATAGGCCGGCTCCAGCACGCCGAAGAACATCAGGCCGATGCCCATGCCCGCGGCGAACAGCATCGCGAACCAGCCGGGATAGCCGTAATCCGGTGTCGCCTCGGTACCGCCCAGCTTGATCGAGCCCCACGGGCTGACGATCAGGAAGAGGCAGAAGACGACGAAGATGTTGGCGCCCCAGAGGAAGAACCAGTCGAAGGTCTGGGTGAGATAGGTGCGCAGGCCCAGATCGCAGAAGGCGCCCGCCTCGCAACCCTCGACCGCCGAGGCATCGACCCCGTTGAAGAGCGCGTTCGCCGTATCGGCCGCGAACAGCGCGAAGGCCACGAAGGCGATGATCACCAGCCCCGAGATCACGAAGACCGGGTTGTGGATGTCGAGGCCGAACGGCCCGACCCTGGTTTGAATGTTGTCCTGACCGATCTCGTAATCGGTGTCGATGAGGTCCGAGTGGCCTTCCGGCGCCGGTATCCCCTGATCTACTACTGGTTCGTCGGCCATGTATGGCTCCTTGTTGTTTGTCTTTTCCGTCCTGTCCCGTCGATGCGAAGCCTAGCTCCGCACCACCATCACGCTGCAGTCCACATGTTCCGCGACGCTGCCGCCGTTCGACGGCCAGATGATGTCGAGCACGTTGGGCACGTGGCTGGCCATGATGACCAGATCGGCGCCCGTATCCTTGGCCGCCTTGATGATCGCGTTGTCCACGTCCGTCGAAGGATCGTGGCAGACTTCGGTTTTCGACGAGACGGTGATCCCGTGCTCGCTGCCCTGCTCCTCGGCGAAGGCCTTGAGCTTGGCGTCGAATTCCTCGGGGTTGTGGGCGGTCGAACTCGGCGCGGCGGCGGTGACGCCGACATAGACGACTTCCGCGCCGTAATGGCGGGCCAGATCGGCCGCGCAGGCAAGCGCTTTCTGAAGGTCGCCCTTATGCGCCAGATCGACCGGCGTCATGATCTTGTTGAACACGAATTCCCTCCTGATTGGACACTTGGGAATCGCCGGACAGCTTGCCTCGGCGCCAATGTGCCTCGTTTTTTGCCCGTTTTTTCAGCATCAGCGTGAAATTGCCCACGCCTGAGCGTCAAGGCTAACCCGATTCCGCGCCGCATTACAAATGCCGACGACGGTTTTTGTACGTTACGCGACATGAACCCGGCACAACCATCGGGCGAAACGCGCCTCTTTCGCGAAACCGGCGCCGTTGGGAAATCTCGGATTCGCGCCATCTCTCCCCTTTCAAAACGCCGCGCAAGCGCCTATATTCGCAATGTTCCTTCGGGAACTATGGGCATAAACGCGCTCGCAATAAGCGGATCGGACCCGGGGGCGGTACCCGGCGGCTCCACCAAACACCCGTCGTTGGGGGGATTTGGGGCCGAAACAGGATCGACGAACGTGTAAAGGAGTGGCTTTGTCCCGGTGAGGTACCACCGTTATCGGTCCGTACAAGCATAATTGCCAACGACAATAATGCTCCGGTTGCAGTTGCCGCGTAAGCGGTAACGAGACCGAAATTGAAGCCCTTGCCTCTAGCAAGGTAAGGCGGGGTTCGCAGGCACCTGGCAACAGAAGCCTGCACTTTCCCTGCCATCCAGCATGACAGTTTCACGACAGGCCCTCTCCCTGCTTGCATCGGCCCGCAGGCGGGCTACACCCGGTCCCCATGACCACGCCGCTCTCCCAGCTTTTCACGACCTTCGCCCGCATCGGCGTGCTGTCCTTCGGCGGGCCCGCGGCGCAGATCTCGCTCATGCATGCCGAGCTGGTCGAGCGGCACAAATGGCTCACCGAGAAGCAGTTCCTTCAGGCGCTTTCCTTCTGCATGCTGCTGCCCGGCCCGGAAGCGATGCAGCTGGCCACCTATGCGGGCTGGAAGCTGCGCGGCGTGCCGGGCGGGCTGATCGCCGGGCTGCTGTTCGTCCTGCCCGGCGCGGCGGTGATCATGGGGCTGGCGCTGGGCTATGCCCATTACGGCGACGTGCCGCTGGTGCAGTCGCTTTTCGCGGGCATCAAGGCGGCGGTGGTGGTCGTGGTGCTGCAGGCGCTCTGGCGGCTGTCGCGCAAGGCGCTGGGCGGGCCCTCGAGCTGGGCGCTGGCGGGGCTGGCCTTTGCCGCGCTCTTCTTCCTCTCCATCCCTTTCCCACTCATCATCGCCGCCGCGGCGCTCTGGGGCTACCTGACCACGACCGCCGAGACGACGGAGCCCGCCCCGCCCCCGGACCGCCCCGCGACGCTGCGCACCGTCGCCCTCTGGGGCAGCCTCTGGCTCGCCCCCGTGGCGCTGCTCTGGCTCTCGGGCGCTGCCTTCCTCACCGATCTCGCCCTCTTCTTCTCGCAACTGGCCGTGGTCACCTTCGGCGGCGCCTACGCGGTGCTGGCCTACATGACGCAGGCCGTGGTCGAAACGCATGGCTGGCTCAGCACGACCGAGATGATCGACGCGCTGGGGCTGGCCGAGACCACGCCGGGCCCGCTGATCCTCGTCACGCAATTCGTGGGCTTCCTTGCGGGCTTCGCCGAGGGCGGCCCGTGGCTGGCGCTTGCCGCGGCCACGCTCACCCTCTGGGTCACCTTTACCCCCTGTTTCCTGTGGATTTTCGCGGGCGCGCCCTACGTGGAAACCCTGCTCGCCCGCCCCCGCCTGCGCGGCGCGCTCGACGCCATATCGGCGGGCGTGGTGGGCGTGATCCTCAACCTCTCGGTCTGGTTCGCGCTGCACGTGATCTTTGCCGATGTCGCCCCCGGCCGCTTCGGCCCACGGGTCGACCCGACCAGCCTGATCCCCGAAAACCTCGTCTTCATCGGCATCGCAATTCTGCTCCTGCTGGCCCTGCGCCTGCCGCTGATCCTCTGTCTCGGGCTGATGGCGGCCATCTCGGGCGCTGCCGAACTTTTAGTTTGACGCCGGCCCGCCATGGGTCTTTGTTAGAGGGAGAATCCCTCCAACAACGGGCCCGACCCGGGGACATCATGGCGCGAGAGATCGACTACGGAAAACTCATGCACAGCGCGATGCGCGGCCTCATTCAGGAGGTTCTGACGGATGTGCGCGACAAGGGTTTGCCCGGAAACCACCATTTCTTCATCACCTTCGACACCACCCACCCGGATGCGCGGCTTGCCGCGTGGCTGCGCGAACGCTACCCGACCGAGATGACGGTGGTGATGCAGCACTGGTTCGACAATCTCGAGGTGAATGACGACGGCTTCGGCGTCACCCTGAATTTCGGGGACGAGCCGGAAAGCCTCTATATCCCCTATGACGCCATCCAGACCTTCGTCGACCCGTCGGTCGAATTCGGCCTGCGTTTCGAAAGCCACGAGGACGAGGATGACGACGAGGCGGACGAGGACGATGAACAGGCCGGCTTCGCCGAGGATGTCGAGGAAGAGCCCGAGAAGAAGGATGCCGAGGTGGTGAGCCTCGACAGCTTCCGCAAGTAGCTCCATCCGACCCTTGCGCGCGGGCGCGCGCGTGAAGTTTTCATGAAGTTTCCAGCCGCCCGCTTGCCCCGGCCCACGGCTTTGCTATCCCGCATCCGAACCCACCGCGGAGGATGCGTGCATGGCAAACGATATGGGGCTTTTCTTCGGCGAGATGCTGCGCCGCCCGGCCGAGGTTTCGGCGCTTCTTCCTTCCTCCAGCGCCGTGGCGTGGCGCATGACCGAAGGGTTGAGCCGCCACACCGGCCCGGTGGTCGAGATCGGCCCCGGCACAGGCAGCTTCACCAAGGCGATCCTCGCCCGTGGCGTGGCGCCGGAACAGCTCACCCTGCTGGAAACCAACGACCGCTTCTGCGAGATCCTGCGCCAACGCTTCCCCGGCGTGCGCGTCCTCAACCGGCCCGCGCAGGATATCGAGACGCTGGGCCTGTCAAAGATCGGCGCCGTCATTTCCGGCGTGCCGGTTCTGGCCCGCCCGAAGATCCAGCGCGAGGTGGTGGGCCCCGCCTTCCGCCTGATGAAGCCCGAGGGGTTCTTCACCCAGATCACCTACAGCCCCAACCCGCCCATCTCGGCCGAGATGCAGCGCGAACTGGGCCTGTCGGTGGAAAGGCTGGGCACGGTCTGGGTCAACCTGCCGCCTGCGCGGGTTTTCGTCTTCCGCCGGCGCACGCATTGAACTTTCCGGCCACTTGGCTATGACGGGGGCAAACCGATTTCAGGAGAGCCCCCGATGACCGATACCCGCACCGAAACCGACAGCTTCGGCCCTCTCGAGGTGCCCGCCGACAAGTACTGGGGCGCGCAGACGCAACGCTCGATCATGAACTTCCCCATCGGCTGGGAAAAGCAGCCGGTGGCGGTGGTCCGCGCGCTGGGCGTGATCAAGAAGGCCTGTGCGATGGCCAACAAGGATCAGGGTACGCTGGACGCGAAACTGGCCGACGCCATCATCGAGGCGGCGGGCGAGGTGATCGACGGCAAGCTCGATGACAATTTCCCGCTGGTGGTCTGGCAGACCGGCTCGGGCACGCAATCCAACATGAACGCCAACGAAGTGATCGCCAACCGCGCGATCGAGATCCTCGGCGGCACCATGGGCAGCAAGGACCCCGTTCACCCCAACGATCACTGCAACATGGGGCAGTCCTCGAACGACACTTTCCCCACCGCCATGCATATCTCCACCGCCACCACGGCGCATAACGTGCTGCTGCCGGGGCTCGCGAAGCTGCAGGTGGCGCTGGAACAGAAGGTGCTGCAGTTCGACGGCATCATCAAGATCGGCCGCACCCATACGCAGGACGCCACGCCGCTCACGCTCAGCCAGGAATTCTCGGGCTACGCGCATCAGGTCGCCATGGGGATCGAACGGGTCCGTGGCGCGCTGGGGCGGATCTACGAGCTGGCGCAGGGCGGCACCGCCGTGGGCACCGGGCTGAACACGCGCAAGGGCTGGGACGAGGCCGTCGCCGCCAACATGGCCGAGATCACCGGCCTGCCCTTCGTCACCGCCCCCAACAAGTTCGAGGCGCTGGCCGCGCATGACGCCATGGTCGAGATGTCGGGCGCGCTCAAGACCGTTGCCGCCTCGCTCTTCAAGATCGCCAACGACATCCGCTTCCTCGGCTCCGGCCCCCGCTGCGGGCTGGGCGAGCTGATCCTGCCCGAGAACGAGCCGGGCAGCTCGATCATGCCGGGCAAGGTCAACCCCACCCAATGCGAGGCGCTCACGCAGGTCTGCGCGCATGTGATGGGCAACGATGCCGCCGTGGGCTTCGCCGGCAGCCAGGGGCATTTCGAGCTCAACGTCTACAAGCCGATGATGGCCTATAACGTGCTGCAATCCATGCAGCTTCTGGGCGATGCGGCCTCTGCCTTCACCGACAACCTGATCGACGGGCTGGAGGCCAACCGCGACCGGATCGAGAAGCTGATGCGCGAGTCGCTGATGCTGGTCACGGCGCTGGCGCCCGAGATCGGCTATGACAACGCCACCAAGGTCGCCAAGACGGCGCATAAGAACGGCACCACGCTGAAGGAAGAAGCGATCGCGCTTGGCTTCGTCGACGAAGAAACCTTCGACCGCGTGGTGCGCCCGGAACAGATGATCGGGCCGAAATGAGCGGCAAGCCGGTCAATCTGAACCGGGTCCGCAAGGACAAGGCCCGGGCGCAAAAGCGCGCCCGGTCCGACGAGAACGCCGTCAAGTTCGGCCGCACCAAGGCCGAGAAGGCCCGCGACAGCGGCGCCGCCGACAAGGCCGGCCGCCATGTCGACGGGCACAAGCGCGAGACATGAGCGACCGCCCCGCCAAGCATTCCCTCACGCTGCGCGGCCACCGCACCAGCGTCTCGCTCGAGACAGAATTCTGGGACGCCTTCCGCACCATCGCCGCCGAGCGTGGCCAGCCGATCAACGCGCTCGCCGCCGAGATCGACGAGGCGCGCGGCACCGGGATGGGGCTGGCCTCGGCCATCCGGCTTTACGTGCTGCGGCATTACCGCGACCGGGCCACGTAACCTGCGCCGCCTGTCCCAAGCCTGACCGACAGGATGGATATTTAAGGCCAGAAGAAGCCTGGCGTTGCGCCCCTGCTTCTTCTGGCCGGAAATATCCCGGGGAGTCGCGCCGAAGGCGCGGCGGGGCAGCGCCCCTATTCTGCCAGCCTCGCCTTCAGCGCCGCGTTCTCGGCCCGCAGATCCGCCAGTTCGGTGCGGATGGGCGCCAGCACCGGCTCCAGTTCCTCCACCGTCAGGCGCACGGGCAAGTGCTGCGGGCAGTTCCAGTCGAATCCTTCCACGGTGATCACCACCGCCCGCTCCACCCGCGCGCGATAGCCCCCGTCGGTCAGCCGCGCGATCAGCTCGGGGTCGTCCGACAGACGCGCGCGGCCGAGGATCTTGATGCGGGCGGAGTTGGGGTAATCGACGAGGATCATGGCGATCCGGTCGTCGCCGGCGAGGTTGCCGTCGCTGATATACTGGCGGTTGCCGCGGAAATCGGCATAGGCGATGGTTTTGTCGTCCAGCACCTTGAGGAACCCGCGCGGACCGCCGCGGAACTGGACGTAGGGCCAGCCTGTTTCGCCGACCGTGGCCTGGTAGAAGCCGTCGCGCAGGCCGATGAAGCGGATCTCGTCGGGGCCCAGCCGGTCGCCGCGGGCGGCGTCGGGGTCGAGCATCCGGTCATAGAGGCGGGCAGAGCCCTGTTTTTCCTGCATCTCCCGCACGGCGGGGGTGAAGGCGAGGTCTGCGAAAGTCTTGGCCATGGGGTGATATCCTTAACCGATCGGTCAACCCCAAGATAGGCATCCCCGGCCCGCCTTGCCAAGCCCTTTCACGCCGGCGTGAAACGGGCGTGTCAGAGCGCCTCGAACTGCGCCGCCTGCCGGGCGTTCCAGCGCACCGTCAGGTGGTAGCCGTCCTCGTCCTGACGCTCCTCCTCGACCAGCCCCCTCTCGAAGAGCCACGCGCGGCGGCGCCCGTCGTCGAAGCCGAGGTGCAGGTCTTCGACCGTGGTCACGCCCGCGATCTCTTCCTTGATCGCCTCGACCACGTCGGCGATCCCCTCGCCGGTGACTGCCGACAGAAGGTAAACATTTTCTGAACGGGCGGCGCGATTTTCGAGCAGGGGCCGGGCCTCCGAATCGACGCGGTCGATCTTGTTCCAGAGCTCGATCTGCGGCACCTCCTTCTGCACGCCGAGGCTTTCGAGGATCGCCGCGACATCCGCCGCCTGTTCCTCGCTCTCGGGGTGCGAGATGTCGCGCACATGCACGATCAGGTCCGCCGCCGTCACCTCCTCGAGCGTGGCGCGGAAGGCCGCGACCAGCTCGGTCGGCAGGTTCGAGATGAAGCCCACGGTATCGGACAGAATGACTTCGGGTCCGTTACCGGGCAGTTCGATCTTGCGCATGGTGGGGTCGAGCGTGGCAAAGAGCATGTCCTTGGCCATCACGTCGGCCCCGGTCATCCGGTTGAACAGCGTCGACTTGCCGGCGTTGGTATAGCCCACCAGCGCCACGATCGGAAACGGCACCTTGGCGCGGGCGGCGCGGTGCAGGCTGCGGGTTCTGACCACCTTCTCGAGCTGGCGCTTCAGCCGCACGAGCTGTTCGTCGATGGCCCGCCTGTCGGCCTCGATCTGGGTTTCGCCGGGGCCGCCGACGAAGCCGAGCCCGCCGCGCTGGCGTTCAAGGTGGGTCCAGGCGCGGACGAGGCGGGTGCGTTGGTAGGACAAGGCCGCCATCTCGACCTGCAGCACGCCTTCTCGGGTGGCCGCGCGGTCGCTGAAAATTTCGAGGATGAGCCCTGTCCGGTCCAGAAGCTTCACCTTGAGGTCGTTCTCGAGGTTGCGCTGCTGCACGGGCGTCACCGGCCCGTCGACCAGCAGAAGCTGGACCTCCTCGGCCTCGATCAGGTTGCGCAACTCCTCCAGCTTGCCCTTGGAAAAGAGCGTGCCCGGATGCGGCTGGCGCAGGCGCATGACATTCGCGCCGCAGACCTCCAGCCCCGGCAGGGCATGGGCCAGCGCCACGGCCTCGTCCAGCGCGTAGGCCGGGTCACGCGCTTCGGCGTCCCCGGGAATATCGGAATGCACCACCCATGCGCGGGTGGCGTCGGTTTCGGTCTGGGTCACTCAGCCCTCGTGTCGGGCCCTGTCATCAGGCCCCGTATCAGGACGACGCGTCATCGCCGTCATACAGGTTCACCGGCTGCGACGGCATGATGGTCGAGACCGCGTGCTTGTAGACAAGCTGCGACTGGCCATCCCGGCGCAGAAGGATGCAGAAATTGTCGAACCAGGTGATCACGCCCTGAAGCTTGACCCCGTTGATCAGGAAAACCGTCACCGGAATCTTGGTCTTGCGGACCTGATTCAGAAATGCGTCCTGCAGATTTTGTCGATCTGTCGCCATCGTTATATTGCCTTTATTCTTGCGACGCCGCGGATCGGCGCGTCCCTCTCCCTCGGCGGAGTATGAATGGGCACGGTCCGAGTTTCCACCCTAAAATTCAACCCGTTGCAAGGGCAATCGCGCGGCGCGTATCAATAGCGCCACAGCGAGGGATTGAAGAGCGCGATGATGGCCAGCGTTTCAAGCCGCCCCAGCGCCATGGCGGCGGCGAAGACGGCCTTGGTGGGTGCGCTGAGCTGCAACAGGTTGATCGGCGTCTCGGCGGCGATCTGGGTGAGCGGCCCGGTGGTCGAGAGCGCGGCGATGGCCATGACGATGGCGGATTCGAATTCGAGCCCCAGCCCGGCGAAGATCACCGTGATCGACGAGAGCGACAGCGCGAAAAGCATGAAGAAGATCCACGCGATGAACGCCCCCTCGCGGCGGATGCGGCGGCTGGCCTGCCCCGCCCCGCTGATCGAGGAGGGATGGACCAGCTTTTCCATCTCGCGCCGCCCGCTGAGATAGAGCGCGTAGACCCGCAGGAGCTTGACCCCGCCTGCCGTGGTGGCGACGCCGCCGCCCACCACCGACAGCCCCATCAGGATCAGCCCCGGCGTGCCCAGCCCCGACCAGCCGCGCGCCTCGTCCCACGCGGCGCTCTCGAACCCGGTGGTGGTGAGGAAGGACAGCACCGTGAACATGCCCCCCCAGAGGGCCGAGACCGCCTCGGTGAAGTTCTCGGTCTCGTCCACGTCGAAGGCCGCCGCCCAGTGCCGCAGGAACAGGATGAGCGGCACGCCCACCACCAGCGCGATGCCGATGCGGAATTCCGGGTCGCCCCAGAGGCCGGTCTGGGAGGTGGTGATCGTGTCGGAGGAGAAGGTCAGCCGCGACAGGCCGAACAGCATGAAGAGAAAGATGATCGCCTCGCCGGCAAGGCCGCTCTGGGCCTGCGGGACGCCGACCAAGGGGGTGATGCCGCTCGTGGCCATGGTCGACATGGCGTGCATCGTGGCCACCAGCGGCCGGTCGCCCGCGATCAGCAGCAGCAGCCAGATCGCCGCCGTCAGACCGGTATAGACCGGGAAGAGATGTGCCGTGAACTGGGCGATGCGGCGGGCCGAGCTGGCGCGGCGGAACCGGTCGAGGCGCTGCACGTCCTGCCCCGGCTCGGCCCGTGCCGTCACCTCGAACCCGCCAAGGTGCAGCGGCGCCAGCACGGCGGCCGCCGAGATCCAGACCAGAAGCCCGCCCAGCCAGCCCACTAGCCCGCGCCAGAGATGCAGGCTGCCGGTCAGGCGCCCCGGCTCGGAAAACAGCGTCGCCCCCGTGGTGGTCAGCGACGAGACCATTTCCACGTAGGCGTTGAGATAAGTGGTGGTGCCCAGCCCCTCGTAGAACGGCAGGGCAAGGAAGACGGGCAAGAGCGTGTAGCTCAAAAACAGCGAGAGCAGGTTCTGCAGGTCCGAGCTGTCGCGCCGGGCGTGGCCGGTCATCGCCAGCCCGATCACGAAGATCAGCGTCAGCCCCAGCAGGCCGGAATAGAAGAAGGACCGGGCGATCGTGTGGTCCTGTTGAACCAGCGCGTGCAGGGCGGGCACGAACATGGCGATCGAGGCGATCCCGGTCAGCAGCAGGATCAGCGGTAGGCTCAGGATGCGCTCGCCCGGGGTCATGACCATCTAGAAGAAATCGATCGAGACCTGCAGCAGCTGCTCGACCCGGGCCACGTCGGCGGCAAGAGCGAACATCACCACCACGTCGCCCGCCTCGATCCGCATGCCGCCGGTGGGTTTGACGATCTCGCCGTCCTTCTGCACGCCCGCCACCAGCACGCCCTCGGGAAAGTCGATATCCCGGATCGCGGCGCCGGCGATGTTGGAGGTCGACATGACCTCGGCCTCGATCACCTCGGCCTCGGCATCGCCGATGGAATAGACCGCGTGCACCCGGCCATGCCGGATATGGCGCAGGATCGAGCTGACGGTGGTGGCGCGGGGGTTGATATAGGCGTCGATGCCCAGCGGCTCCATCAGCGGCAGAAGCGTGGGATCGTTGATCAGCGCGATGGCATAGGCACAGCCCTCGGCCTTGGCCCGGACGGAGGCCAGCATGTTGGTCTTGTCGTCGTCGGTCACGGCGAGGATCGCGTCGGCCCGCGACACGCCCGCCTCGGCCAGCAGGGTGGAATCGAGCCCGTCGCCGTTCAGCACGATGGTCCGTTCCAGCAGATCCGCCGCCCGTTCGGCGCAGCGGCGGTCGCGCTCGATCATCTTGGTGCGGGCCTTGCGGCCGCGTTTTTCCAGCGACTGTGCCACCGCGAGCCCGATATTGCCGCCGCCGACGATGACCAGCCGCTCCTGCTTGTGGTCGGACTTGCCGAACACCTCGAGCGTCCGCGGGATATCCTCGACCGGGGCAAAGACATAGGCCTCGTCATGGGCGAAAAGCTGGTCGCCCGCCTCCGGAGCAAAGAGGCGGCCATCGCGGCGAATGCCCACCACCACCACGCGCAGGGTCGAGAAGAGGTCGTTCAACTGCCGCAGCGGCGTGTTGAGAACCGGGCAATCCTCTGCCAGCCGCAGGCCCATGAGCTGGGCCTTGTTGTTGAGGAACATCTCGGTGTCGAAAGCCGCGGGCGCCGCCAGCCGCTGCAGGGCGGCGTCGGCCACCTCGCGCTCGGGGCTGATCACCACGTCGATGGGCATGTGGTCGCGCCGGTAAAGGTCGGAATAGATGGCGTCGAGATAGGACTGGCTGCGCAGGCGGGCGATCTTGCGCTGGATGGCAAAGACCGAATGCGCGACCTGACAGGTGACCATGTTCACCTCGTCCGAATAGGTGGCGGCGATGATCATGTCGGCGTCGCGCGCGCCCGCGCGGTCAAGCACATCCGGGTAGCTGGCGAAGCCGTTGATGCCCTGCACATCCAGCGTCTCGGCGGCCCGGCGGACGAGATCGGCGTTGTTGTCCACGACCGTCACGTCGTTCTTCTCGCCGCTCAGATGGCGGGCGATCTGCCAGCCCACCTGGCCGGCCCCGCAGATGATGACCTTCATGGACGCACCTTGAGCTGTCGTCGGGGTTTTTGAATGACAGAAGGGGGGATGGCGGTCAATTGCCTTTGGCCCCTGCCCCGTGGGCAACGGCGTGGTGCGGATTTCCGGTTGATCCATGCGGGTCGGCTGCGGTCTAGTGAAGCCAGAGCGAAACGGTCGGAGAAGGACATTGCCGATGAGACGCCTGTTGATCGCCGCCGCCGGCGCGGCCCTGTGCCTGACCGCCGCCCCGATGGCGGCGCAGGAGGAGGACGCCGCACCGCTGGGCCTGCCCAACAAGGCCGGGGCCTCGGTGCTGATGACCGAGCTCAATGCCATTCAGGCGGCCAACATCATCCGCCGGGGCCGCGTGATCCCCCTTGGCCGCGAATACCGGCCCGACATGCCGCTGGGACCAGGGCAGGATTACACGCTCAGCAAGACCCGAAACCGTGGCGATACCGCCACCCGGATCGAGACCACGCTCTCCGCCCCGCTGACCGCCGGCACCTATCTGGAGGGGCTGGGCCATACCGGCACCGGCGGCGAAGACCCGCGCTTTTTCAACGGCTTCACCCCCGACGAGGTGGCCCCCGCGGACGGCCCCGGCGAGGCCGGGGTAGAGCATCTCAAACCCATCTTCACCCGCGGCATCCTGATCGACATGGTCACCGTGAATGGCGGTCCGATGGCGGCGGGACAGGAGATCACCGTGGCCGATATCGAGACCGCGCTGGAGTGGTTCGGGGTGGAGGAGCCCGGCAATGGCGACGCGGTGGTGTTTCATACCGGATGGGGGCGGCACTGGATCGCGGACAATGACACCTACCTGTCGGGCGCGCCCGGCATCGGGCTGGAGGTGGCCGAATGGCTGATCGAGCGGGAGGTGGCGCTGGTGGCCACGGATGCGTGGAGCGTGGGGGTTCAGCCAGTAAACGAAGGGCCGGAAAGGGATTTCCCGGTGTCGCTGGCGCTGACCCAGAAGCAGGGAATATTGCTGCATGACAACGTCGAGAGCGAGCGGCTGATCGACGCGGAAATCTCGGAATTCGCGTATATCTTCGCGCCGGTGCCGATACGGGGGGCGACCGGCTCGCCGGGGGCGCCGCTCGCGGTCTATTGACGGTGGTGCAGCGCCAATTGCAGGCGAATCACGGTTAACAGACTGATTTTACTGGTTTTGCGATGTCGGTATAACGTCGGTATCTTGTCGGTATCGCGTCGGTATGCCGGGCGGTGCGGCCCGGATTAATGCGGCGTTCGGTACGGGGGCACGCCAGATGTTGTGCCGGGCGCAACGGGGGCATAGGGGCCGCTCTCCTGTCGCCACACCCCAAGGCCCCGCGTGCGATCAGGCGCGGCCCGCGCGCCCTACCCCGCCTCTTGCTCCTCGGACTGTTTCAAGCCCTTGTTGCCGGTCACGACGCCAAGGCTTTTCAGCTTGCGGTGCAGCGCGCTGCGTTCCATGCCGACGAACTCGGCGGTGCGGCTGATGTTGCCGCCGAAGCGGTTGATCTGGGTGAGCAGGTATTCCCGCTCGAACGCCTCGCGCGCCTCGCGCAGCGGCATGGTCGCCACGGTGCCCGAAAGCACCACGCGCCCGTCCTCCGCCGGCGCCTGCGAGTCGCCGGGAAGTTCGCGGGCGTCGATCTCGTCGCTGCTGTCGCCGAGGATCAGCACCCGCTCGATCACGTTGCGCAACTGGCGGACATTGCCGGGCCAGCTCATCGTCTGCAGAAGCGCCCCCGCCTCGCCGCCGATCTTGCGCAGCGGCAGCCCCTGCTCGCGGTTCAGCACCTCGATGAAATGCTTCGCCAGATCGGGGATATCCTCGCGCCGTTCCTCGAGGCTGGGCACGGTGATCGGCACCACGTTCAGCCGGTGATAAAGCTCGCGGCGGAAGCGTTCGGCGGCGATCTGCGCCTCGAGGTTGCGGCTGGTCGAGGAGATGACGCGCAGGTCGACCTGCACCTTGTCCGAGCCGCCCACCCGCAGGAAGGTCTGGTCGACCAGCACGCGCAGGATCTTCGACTGGGTGCCGAGCGGCATGTCGGCCACCTCGTCGAAATAGATCACCCCGCCATTGGCCTCTTCCAGCAGGCCCGGCTCGACCCCGCGCTCCTCGCTTTCGCGGCCGAAAAGCACCTCTTCCATCCGCTCGGGCTCGATCGAGGCGCAGCTGACCGAGACGAACGGCCCGTCGGCCCGGCCCGAATGGGCGTGGATATAGCGGGCGGCCAGCTCCTTGCCACAGCCCGCGGGCCCGGTCAGCATCACCCGCCCGTTCGACTTGGTGACCTTTTCGAGCTGACCCACCAGCGTCTTGAAGGCCGGGCTCTGCCCCAGCATTTCCGACGGCTCCGCCCCGCGGCGCTTGAGCGCGATATTCTCGCGGCGCAGGCGGCTGGTTTCCATGCCCCGGCGGATGACGACGAGCAACTGGTCGATATTGAAGGGCTTTTCGATGAAGTCATAGGCGCCCTGCTTGATGGCGGCGACGGCGATCTCGATATTGCCATGGCCCGAGATGATGACGACGGGCACATCGGGGTAGTCGCGCTTGACGGTCTTGAGGATGTCGATCCCGTCCATGTTGCTGTCTTTCAGCCAGATATCGAGGATCAGCAGCGCCGGCGGCTCCTGCCCGATCGAGGCCATCGCCTCGTCGGAATTGCCGGCGAGGCGGGTGGTAAAGCCCTCATCCTCGAGAATGTCGGAGATCAGTTCCCGGATGTCTCTTTCGTCGTCAACGATCAGAATATCGCTCATTTGAACCTCATACCGCTTGTCTGTTTTGTTCGGGCACCTGTGCCGTGGCAAGGACCGGCAGCCGGATGACCGCCATCGCCCCGGGCCGGGCGCCCTCTTCGAAGGCCGGGGCATCTTCCAGCGACAGCGTGCCGCCATGCTCCTCGATGATCTTCTTGACGATGGGCAGGCCGAGGCCCGTGCCCTTCTCGCGCGTGGTCACGTATGGCTCGAAGAGGCGCGAGCGGTCTTCGGGCAGGCCGATGCCATTGTCGGCGATGCGGATCACCACCTCGGTGTCGCCCATCTCGCCGGTGATGCGGATGGTCGGCCGGTGATCCTCGGGGGCGCCTTTTTCCTGAAGGCTTTCAATCGCTTCGCCCGCGTTCTTGATCAAGTTCGTCAGCGCCTGACTGATCATCGTGGCGTCGAGATCGGCCCAGACCTCGCCCTCGGGCATGTCCGTTTCGAACCGCACGTCGGGCTGGCCCGCTTCCTGCAGCAGCACCGCCTCGCGCAACAGGCTCATCAGGTCTTCCTGCCGTGTCTGCGGCTCGGGCATCCGGGCGAATTTCGAGAACTCGTCGACGATGCGGCGCAAATCGTCGGTCTGGCGGATCACCACGCCGGTCAACTGTTCGAGGCTGTCCTTCTGTGCGTCGTCCAGCACCTTGCCGAACTTTCGGTTGATGCGTTCCGCCGACAGCTTGATGGGCGTCAGCGGGTTCTTGATCTCATGCGCGATGCGGCGGGCCACGTCGCCCCATGCCGCCATCCGCTGGGCGGCGACAAGGTCGGTCACGTCGTCGAAGGCCACAACATAGCCCTCGCGCTTGCCCTGCTCGGTACGCCGGGTCGACATCCGCACCAGCAGGTTTTCCATGCGCCCCCCCCGGCTGACCTTGATCTCCTCCTGCACGAAGCCCGAGGCGCTGCCCTTGAGCCGCTCGAAGAGCGCGCCGAACTCTGGCACGGCATAGCTCAGCTCCAGCGATTGCTGGTCGTCATGCCAGTCGAGCAAGCGCTCGGCGGCGCGGTTGACGAAGGCCACCCGCCCCTTGGCATCGAGCCCCACAACGCCCGACGAGACCGAGCCCAGCACCGAATCGAACAGCCGCCGGCGGCGCTCGATCTGCTGGGTGTTGGCCAGCAGCCGCTCGCGCTGGCCCTTCAACTGGCGGGTCATCTGGTTGAAATAGGTGGACAGCATCGCGATCTCGTCGCCGCCGCCCTCCTCGCGCACGCGCACGTCGAGATCGCCCTCGCCCACCCGCTGTGCCGCGCTGGTCAGCCGGCCCACGGGGCGCGACAGGCGCTCGGCGAACCACATGCCCAGCCAGATCGCGGCAAGGATCAGGATGACGGCGAAGCCCACGTAGAGCAGGCCGAACTCGAAGAGCACGCGCCCCCGCTCGCTTTCGCGCTGTTCATAGAAGCGGGCGGTTTCCTTGGTGTCGTCGAGCAGGTTGAGGATGGCGCCGTCGACGTTGCGGCTGACATAGAGGTAGCGGTCGGGGATCTCCTCGAGCGGCATCAGCGCGCGGAACTCGTTATTGTCCCAGTCCTGAATCACCACCACGCCGGTCTCGTCGGCCTGCGTGATCTGTTCGCGGGTGGGCTGTTCATAGTCGAAGAGGTAAGAGCGTTCGCCGCGCGCCCGGATCTCGCCCGTGCCGTCGATCACGAAAGCCTCGCGCAGGCCCCGCTGAATCTCCCGCTGGCCGCGCGACAGGACCTGCCGGATCTGGCCGTCGTCGATGAAGACCGCCGCGCGCTTGGTGGCGTTGATGACCGAGGCCAGCGCGTTCGCATCGGTGACGAGGTCGCGGCGATGCTCGTCCTCATAGGCCTGCGCGGCGGCGACCGAATTGTCGACCACCCGGCCCACCCTGTCCGAGAACCACGCCTCGAGCCCCATGTTGACAGACAGCGTGGCAAAAACCGCCACGGTGATCGTCGGCGCCAGCGCCATGACGGCAAAGACCCCGGTCAGCCGCAGGTGCAGGCGCGAGCCCGCGGAGCGGCGGCGCCGGGCCGCGATCATCTGCATGAGCTGCTGCATCACCAGCGCGGCGATCATGATCACGTAGACCAGATCGCACAGCAGCACGATGCGCAGGATGTTGGACGACGCGCCCTGATCGAGCGGGCCCATCACCAGATAGGTCACCAGCGCCAGCACCGGCCCCAGCACCACGAGGCCGAAGGTCGCGGCCGTCTGCACGCGGCGCAGGCGCCGAAGGCGGCTGACCGTTTCCCACGTAAATCTGCGTGTCCGGGTCGCCACGGACCACCCCCATCAGGTTGTTATATTGCTGCGGCAGCCCCCCATATCTGGGCCACATCCGGGCGCCGTCAGCACAGTGGCCCCAATTGGCCACACCAGATGTTGCAGTTTTACATCAACTTGCGGCGGCGTGTCACGCGAATATCAAGGTCGGTGATCTTCTTGCGCAAAGTATTGCGGTTGATCCCGAGCAGGTCGGCACATTTGGCCTGATTGCCGCTGGTGGCATCCAGCGCGATCTCGATCAGGGGAAGCTCCAACTCCTTCAGAATACGGGCATAGAGGCCCGGCGGCGGAAGCTGGGTGCCGTGCAGGTCGAAATAGCGGCGCAGGTGGCGGGCGACGGAATCCGACAGGCTTTCGCCGCCGCCGGTGCCCACCACGGGCGCCGCCTCGGGCTGGTTGCCGATCACCGCCTCGACCTCGCCGCGGGTGATCTCGACGCCCCGCGCGGTCAGCCCGATTCGCTGCACCATGTTTTCAAGCTGGCGCACATTGCCGGGCCAGCTATAGGCGCGCATCAGTTCCATCGCGTCATTCGACAGGTGGCGGGCGGGCTGGCCGTCACGCTCGGCTCGGGCCATGAAATGCTCGATCAGCAGCGGGATGTCATCGACCCGCGAGCGCAGCGCCGGAACCTCGACCACGGCGCCCGACAGGCGGTAATAGAGATCCTCGCGCAGCTCGCCCGCCTCCAGCCGGTCGGCCAGACGGCCCAGCGAGGTGGCCATGAAGCGCGGCACGTGATCGCCGGGGGCATCCATCATCCGCACCACGCGGGCCTGCGCGGCGGTGTCCAGATCGCCCACCTCGTCCAGCACCACGGTGCCGCCCTTGGCCCGCGCCATCACCTTCGACGGACCTTCCAGATCGGCAAGGTCGGCGGGCGTCACGGTGACGAAGGGCAAGGTGCGCCGGTCGGAGAAGTCATGGATCGCCCGCGCGATCACCGACTTGCCAGTGCCCGATTCACCGGTGATCAGCACCGGCAGGTCAGTGTTCATCAGCCGCGCCACCACCCGGTAAAGCCCCTGCATCGCCGCCGTCCGTCCAATGAGCGGCAACTCGTCAGGCTTGTCCTCGGCCTCGGCCTGCTGGGCGGCGCGGCTGCGCGAATCGAGCGCGCGGGCTGTGCGTTTCATCAGGTCCGGCAGGTCGAAGGGCTTGGGCAGATAGTCATAGGCCTCCGCCTCTTCCGCCTGAATGGCCGTCATGATCGTGTTCTGCGCCGAGATCACGATCACCGGCAGGCCAGGCCTGTCCTGCGAGATCTTGGGCAGCATTTCCAGCCCGTTCCCGTCGGGCATCATCACGTCGGTGATCACCGCGTCGCCCTTGCCCTCGCCCACCCAGCGCATCAGCGTGGTCAGCGAGCTTGTCGCATGCACCTTGCAGCCCGCCCGCGTCAGCGCCTGCGTCAGAACCGTGCGGATCGTGCGGTCGTCATCGGCGACCAGTACAGTACCATCCATCAGTCTTCCTCCATGTCCTTGGGCGCCAGCGGCAGCGATATGCGGAACACCGTCCGCCCGGGTACGGACGAGACGGAAATCCAGCCGTCATGGTCCGATATGATCTTGGCCGCCAGCGCGAGCCCCAGCCCGGTTCCGTTCTCTCGGCCCGAAACGAAGGGTTCGAACACCTCCGCCGCGATCTCGGGCGGAAGGCCCGGGCCGTCATCGATGATTTCCACCTGCAGGGGCAGCGTCTTGCCCTTGCCCTCGCCGCGCCGCACGCGCAGCGACTGTTCGTAATAGGAATGCAGCCGGATCGTGCCGCCCCCCTTGCCCGCGGCCTCGGAGGCGTTCTTCACGAGGTTCAGAATCACCTGCAAAAGCTGATCCGGATCGCCAAGCGCGAGGGGCAGCGAGGGGTCGTAATCCTCGATCACGGTCATGTCGGCGGCAAAGCCCACGATGGCCGAACGGCGCGCGCGGTCGAGCACGTCGTGGATGTTGATCGCCCGCAGCTTGGGCGCGGTGACGTTGCCGAACTGTTCGACCTGTTCCAGCAGCGCGACGATGCGGCGGCTTTCGCTGACGATCAGATCGGTGAGTTCCAGGTCGTCCTTGCTCAGGTTCATCGACAGAAGCTGCGCCGCGCCGGTGATCCCGGCCAGCGGGTTCTTGATCTCATGCGCCAGCATCTCGGCCATGCCGATGGCCGAGCGGGCGGCAGATTTGACCGATTGTCCCTGGCTCACCCGACCGGCCAGTTCGCGGGGCGAGATCAGCAGCACCATGTGCCCCGCCTCACCCGAAAGCGGCGCGATCTGAAGGTTGCATTGCAGCGGCGCGCGGTCTCCGGTGCCGATATCGACATCGTTGACGAAAAGCGGCGAGCCGTCGCGGCGGGCGCGTTCCAGCGCCTCTTCCAGCGGCGCATCGACCGCCAGCTTGTCCCAGACCGGCTGGCCGGTCACGGCGCGGGCGGAGCTCATCAGAAAGCCTTCGGCGGCCGGGTTGATCTTGGCGATGCGGTCATCTGCATCGAGCACCAGCGCGGGCACCGGCAGCGAGGTCCAGATGGCGTCGTCGGCGCTCATGCGGCGGCCCTTTCGCCATCGGCCAGCGCGTCGGGAATGAGGCGCAGCACCTCGCCCGCGTCGCGGCTGGTCAGCACCCGCTTGCGCATCTCTGGCCCGGTGCCGGCCCCGTCCATGTACCAGCCCAGATGCTTGCGCGCGACGCGGGTGCCAAGCTCTGTCCCATAGAAATTCAGCATGTCTTCGTAATGGGTTGCGACCATGTCTTCGAGTTGTTTCCCCTGCGGAACCTCCGGCGCCGGGCCCGCGCCCATCTCATGCGCCACCTGCGCCAGAAGCCACGGGCGTCCCTGCGCCCCGCGCCCGATCATCACGCCATCGGCGCCCGACAGCCGCAGCGCCTCTTTCGCGTCGTCGGTGCCGAGGATGTCGCCATTGGCGATGACCGGCACGCTGACCGCTTCCTTCACGCCCCGGATCGCGGCCCAGTCGGCCCGGCCCTTGTAGAACTGGCACCGGGTGCGGCCATGGATGGTGATCATCCGCACGCCCGCCGCCTCGGCCCGGCGGGCAAGATCGGGGGCGTTGAGCAGGTTGTCATCCCAGCCCAGCCGGGTTTTCAGCGTCACCGGCACGGAAACCGCGCCCACCACCGCCTCGATCAGGCTCAGCGCATGGTCGAGATCCTTCATCAGCGCCGAGCCGCTGGCGCCCGTGCCGCTGGCCGAGGTCACCTTCTTCGCCGGGCAGCCCATGTTGATGTCGATGATCCGCGCGCCGTTGCCCTCGACCTGTTTCGCGGCCTCCGCCATCCAGTGCGCCTCGCGCCCCGCCAATTGAACGGCGGTATCGGCCTGTTCCAGCCCCAGCTCGGCCTTTTCGCGCACGCCGGGCTTGGCCTGCACCATCTCCTGACTGGCGACCATCTCGCTCACCACGAGCCCTGCGCCGAATCGCGCCACCAGCTTGCGGTATGGCAGGTCGGTGATCCCGGCCATGGGGGCGAGGAACACCTTGGAAGACAGCGTTTTGTCAGACAGGCGGATGGTCACGTGCTTAATCCTTGTGCAGCACCCCCTATTTACGAGCGGGTGACGGGAGGGACAATATTTCAAGGGCATAAAAGCCGGTCACCAAAACGCATTGCACAATAATTAGGCGCAATTCAGGAGTAACCTTGCGTAAACACCCCTTCCGGCCGAACCGCCCCGCGCCGCAGGAGGGCCCCCCGATGGAGGGCCCGGCGGTGTCTGTTGCAACCGCCACGGCCCGCGCGCTATCAGGGCGCATGACAACCGCCGCCATCATCGTCGCCGCCGGGCGCGGCACCCGTGCCAGAGGGGACCTGCCGAAGCAATGGCAGGGCCTCGGCGGCAAGCGGGTGATCGACTGGACCATCGCCGCGTTCGACGCGGTGACGGAGGTGGCGCAGGTGGTCGTCGTGCTGCACCCCGATGAGATGGACCGGATCGAGGCGCGCGCGGGCCTGAGCGTGGTCTCGGGCGGCGAGACAAGATCAGCTTCGGTGCGCAATGGACTGGAATCACTTTCAGATTCCGACGTCACTCGGGTTCTCATCCACGATGCCGCACGCTGCTGTGTCCGACCGGCGTTGATCGCCCGCGTACTGGCCGCGCTGGAGCGCGGCGCGCAGGCTGCCGCGCCGGCGCTCCCGGTCTCCGATGCCCTCTGGCAGGGCGCCGACGGCGAGGTGACCGGCACACAGGACCGCACCGGCCTCTACCGCGCGCAGACCCCGCAGGGGTTCGACTTCGCCACCATCCTCGCCGCCCACCGGGCGCATGAGGGCGACGCCGCGGATGACGTGGAGGTGGCGCGCGCCGCCGGGATCGCGGTAGAGATCGTCGAGGGGGACGAAAGCAACCTCAAGATCACCACTTCGGGCGATTTCGCCCGTGCAGAACGGATCATGCGAGACATGGACATACGGATCGGCACCGGCTTCGACGTGCACCGCTTCGGCGAGGGCGACCACGTGATGCTCTGCGGCGTGGCGGTGCCCCACGGGCGCGGCCTGCAGGGGCATTCGGATGCCGATGTGGGAATGCACGCGCTGACCGACGCGATCTACGGTGCACTGGCGGAGGGGGATATCGGGCGGCATTTCCCGCCCTCGGACCCGCAATGGAAGGGGGCGGAAAGTCACATCTTCCTGTCCCACGCCGTCACGCTTGCCGAGGAAAAAGGCTACAGGATCAACAACATGGACGTCACTCTTGTCTGCGAACGACCCAAGATCGGCCCGCACGCGCCCGCCATGCAGGCGGCATTGGCGGGGATCACCGGGGTCACGCCCGACCGGATCTCGGTCAAGGCCACCACGTCGGAGCGGCTGGGCTTCGCCGGCCGCGAGGAAGGCATCGCCGCGCAGGCGGCGGTGACGCTGGTGCCGAAATGAGGCTGAGCCACCTGATCGCCACCGTCTGTTACGTGGGCCACCTGCGCCCCGCCTCGGGCACATGGGGCTCGCTGGTGGCGCTGCCGCTGGCGTGGGGTCTCCACCTGATCGGCGGGCCGTGGCTGTTGCTCATCGCGATAATCGCATTTTATATCATGGGGTTCTGGGCCACAACTCAGGAAACAAGGGGCATGGCCGATCACGACCCGTCGGAAATCGTCGTCGACGAGCTGGTGGGCCAGTGGATCGCCTTCCTTCCCGTCTCGATCGGCGCGGCGCATGTGGGGGCGGACCTCACCGTGCTCTGGCCCGGCTGGATCGCGGCCTTCCTGCTGTTCCGCCTCTTCGACATCTGGAAACCGGGCCCCATCGGGTGGGCCGACCGCAAGGGCGATGCGCGGGGCGTGATGCTGGATGACGTGATCGCAGGGGTCTTCGCCGCCATCGGCGTGGTGATCCTCGCCGCCATATCGCACGGGGTGATGCTGCTATGAACGTGAGCGACCTGCTGGAGAAGGCCCGCGCCAAGGGCGTGAAGATCGCCACCGCCGAAAGTTGCACCGGCGGCATGGTGGCGGCGGCGTTGACCGACATTCCCGGCTCGTCGGACGTGGTTGAACGCGGCCTTGTAACCTACTCGAACGAAGCGAAAATAGAGCTTCTGGATATCTCGCCCCGCACCCTGTCGGAATTCGGCGCGGTATCCGAGGAGATCGCCCGCGAAATGGCCGACGGCGCCCTGAAGAACTCCTATGCGCAGCTCACCGTCTCGATCACCGGCATCGCCGGCCCCGGCGGGTCGGAGCACAAGCCCGAGGGGCGCGTCTGTTTCGGGGTGGCGATGGCGGGCAGGCCCACCCGCACGGAAACGCAGGACTTCGGCGCGCAGGGGCGCGACAAGGTCCGCGCGCTGGCCCGCGATCACGCGCTGGCGCTGCTGGAAAAGGCGCTCACCTAGGCTTCAGCCGGCGATCAGTGCCGCGAAATCCTGCGGCGAGGCCGCCCGGTCAAGCACGTCGCGGATCGCCCCGGCCTTCTCGCCGATCAGCCGCGCGGCCTTGTCCTGCACCTTCTGCTGGCGCACGCTCAGCCCCGGATCGGCGTCGAGATCGTGGTAGAGCTCGCGCGGGGTCCCGTCGGCCAGCGTCACGATCACCCGCGCCTGCATCTCGCTCAGGCTGTCATCGGCCTGCACGTCGATCCGGCCCCGCATATCCTCGATTTCCGGGTTGGCACAGGTCTCGGCGCTGAAACTGTCGAGCCGTGCGGTATCCTGCCCGCAGAGCGCCATGGAGAGCGCCAGCCGATAGCTGAACTTCGCCTCCAGCCCGGTTTGCGGCGCCTCGATATTGCACACGCTCAGCCAGCGGGGATGGGTGTGCACGGTGATCTTTTCGATCGGGTCGGGCGTGTCGGGCAGCGTGGCCATGGCCTCCAGCGCGGCGTGGAGGCCATGGCAACAGGCGTGGAACTTGTGATGCACGCCGGGGAAGAGCCATGCCTCGCCCAGCCCTTCCAGCCCCGCCATATCCGCCATGCCGTGATGGGTGGGTCCGAAGCCCTGCGGCCCGTCAATAGCGGCGGGGTTGCTGACGAAACCGCGCCGGGCCAGCAGCGCCGCCTCCAGCCCGTTCTGGGCGGCGATCCCGGCATTCATCGGCTTGCCCATGGTGCCGAATTGCGACTTCAAACCAGACGCACGGGTCGAGACCAGCCCGAGCGCCATCTGCATCTGCCCCTCGTCGAGCCCCAGAAGCCGCCCGGCCGCCACCGCCGCGCCGAAGGCGCCCGCCGTGCCGGTCTGGTGAAAGCCCGCCTGGTAATGGGCGCGCCCCAGCCAGACACCGATGCGCACCGACGCCTCCGCGCCGATCAGGGCGGCCTGCTGAAAGGCCATGCCGCCTGCCCCGGCGATCTGCGCCGCCGCCAGCGCGGCGGGCACCACGGCAACCGACGGGTGGCCGATATGGGCGAAATGCGTGTCGTCATAGTCGAGTGCGTGGCTGACCGTGCCGTTGACCAGCGCGGCCATCCGCCCCGGCACGCGGGTGGCGCTGCCGAAGATCGCGGCCTCCTCGGCGCCGCCCTCCTCCAGCGCCTGCGCGCGCAACAGGGCCGCCACCGGCTCGTCCTGCCCCGCGATCCCCACCGCCGCCCAGTCGAGCAGCGACAGGCGCATCACCGCCAGCGCCTCCTCGTCGGGCGTGGCGGTCAGGGCAAACTTCGCGAAACGCGCCGCCAGATCAGCCATGGCCGTAAAGCTCCTCTGCCCGCGTCTCGAACGCCTTCACGACGCGCTTCATCGCCTCGTAGAAGAAAAACTCCGACGCCGATTGCAAAAGCCGGTTGCGCAGCTCGAAATCGACATCGAAATGCACCTTGCAGCCGCCCTCGGCATCCTCGAACTTCCAGTTGGATTTCATATACTTGAACGGACCGTCGAGATATTCCGTCTCGATCGCCTTCGCCTCGTCCCAGAGCGTCACCTTGCTGCCGAAGCGTTCGCGGAAAACCTTGAAGCTGATCACCAGATCGGCCTCCATCACCCGCGCGCCATCCTCGCGCGGCGTGACCCTGCGCACCCTTGCGGCGGCCGTCCATGGCAGGAATTCGGGGTAAGACTCGACATCCGCCACGAGGTCGTACATCTGCTGGGCCGTGTACGGCATCGTCCGGGTCTCGGAATGGGATGGCATGAGTGGGCTGGCCCCGTTTTCGCGTGACAGTGGGCCTCTAGTTCGTAGACTGCGACCGGAAAATCAAGGGGATACCATGACAGAGCGGCCATATGTCATCGACCGCATGATCTCGGCCAAGGAAATCGCCGCCCGGATCGAACAGCTTGCCGGCGAGATCAAGCAGGAGTTCGCGGAATCGGAAAAGCTGGTGGTGGTCGGCCTCCTGCGCGGGTCTTTCGTGTTCATCGCCGATCTGGCGCGCGAGCTCGACATGAATGTCGAGGTCGATTTCATCGAGACCTCCTCCTATGGCAATGCGACCGAATCGAGCCGGGAAGTGCGCATTCTCAAGGACTTGCGCGGCGACATTGAAGGGCGCGACGTGCTGGTGGTCGAGGATATCGTCGACACCGGCCACACGCTTTCCGCCGTGCTGTCGCTCTTGTCGAGCCGCAAGCCGCGCAAGCTGCGGACCATCGCGCTGCTCGACAAGCCGTCGCGCCGCGAGGCCGATATCAAGGCCGACTGGCTCGGCTTCGAGATCCCCGACGAATTCGTGGTGGGCTACGGCATCGACTATGCCCAGCGGAACCGCAACCTGCCCTATATCGGCAAGGTCCGGTTCACCGGATGAACCCCCGCTGGCTGTTCCGCATGGCGAAATGGGCCCACAGCCCGCCGAGCGAGAAACGCGTCAAGCTGGTGCTGGGGATCATCGTGCTCTGTCTTGCGGTCTTCGCGGTCGAGTATTTCATCGGCTGGCCCGACTGGATGACGCTGGAGCCCGCCGGGCGGCGCGGCTGGCTGCCCTGAGCGGGAAGCGAGGCGGCGCAGCGCGGCACGGGGGGCTCGACCGAATCGGCGGACCGGGCGACAAGGGCCTGCCATGACAGCCCGACCGCCCCTGCCCCGCGCCATCCCCGGCGTTGAACGCCGACGCGCGGCGCGCTATGCCGTGATGGCCCTCCTGCTGGGGCTTGCCGCCGGAGGAGCGATGGCCGACCGAACCGACACCACCACGCAGATGGACCGCCCGCTGCTGGCCTATCGCTGCCCCGCCGGGTTCGACACCGCCGAGGCGCTCTGTCACGCCTTCCGCGAGATGCTGGGCCGGTCCGCGCCACGCCATGCGCTGCGCCGGATCGCGCCGGACGACGCCGTGCCGCCCCTGCGCGATCACGATCTGTTCATCGCGCTGCACGCCCGACTGGCCACGCCCTACCGCCTCACCGGGCGGTTGGACTGGCAGACGGGCGATGGCGGCGCACGGGTGGAGGGGCCCGACGTCTCGCTCGACAGCAGCGATGCGGCGGTAAGCCCCGGAATGTACGATGATTTCCTGCGCGCCCTGTGGGAGGTGAGCGCGCCGCCCGCCCTCGCCGGGCCCGACCGGGGCGAGTGACCGGGCGCGTGAGACCGCCGCATATCTGACGCAGCGGCGTTTCATCCCTGCCACAACCTTTTCTTGTTTTCGACACGTGGCGGAAGTATCGAATTCCGCCACGGGGAAAAGGGAGTCATCGGGATATGCAGATCGTCCACCACCGCCACGTCGAAGAAGACGCGGAAGCGGCCAATATCGTCGAGGGAACGGATGCGCCGGCCCATACCGGCACGGGCTATTCCATGGATGTGGGCGACACGTTTTCCGGCACGCTGTCCCCGGCGGGCGACCGCGACTGGATCGCGATAGAACTGGAGGCCGGGCACAGCTACCAGATCGCCCTGACCGGCAGCCCCTCGGGCCACGGCACCCTGGCCGACCCCTACCTGCGGGTCTACGACGCCAACGGCAACCTCGTGACGACCAACGATGACAGCGGCGCCGGCTACGAGTCGCTTGCCACCGTCACGGTCACCGTCTTGGGCACCTATTACATCTCGGCCGGCTCCTATGCCGACGCCTATTCTGGCACCTACCGCATCGCGGTCAGCGAATCCGAGCCCGTCGAGATGGCCGATCTCGACACGCTGGCAGCCTACCTGACCGACGGCTACTGGCAGGATAACGGCGCAAGCCGCCGGGCCTTCGACACCACCGCCGACAACATCATCACCGTCAACATCACCGCCCTCACCCCCGAAGGGCAGGAACTGGCCCGGCAGGCGCTCGCCGCGTGGGAAATGGTGGCCGATATCCGGTTTCAGGAGGTGACGGGCGCGGCCGATATCACCTTCGACGACAATGACAGCGGCGCCTACGCCACCTCCTTCGTCTCGGGCGGGCGGATCATTTCGTCCCGGGTCAATGTCTCGCAGGACTGGATCGACATCTACGGCACCACGGTCGACGGCTATGCCTATCAGGCCTATGTGCACGAGATCGGCCACGCGCTGGGGCTGGGCCATCAGGGCAGCTACAACGGCAGCGCCAGCTATGCGCAGGATGCGACATTCGCCAACGATAGCTGGCAGGTCTCGATCATGTCCTATTTCTCGCAGACCGAGAACCCGACGACGACGGCCTCCCACGCCTATCTCGGCACCGCCATGATGGCCGATATCGTCGCCATCCAGGCGCTTTACGGCGCCCCCGGCGCGGGCAGCGCGACGGCGGGCGGCACGGTCTATGGCGCCAACACCAATCTGGGCGGCCATCTCGGCACCGTCTTCGCCGCCATTGCCGGGGCCTCTGTCCCCGCCTCGCTGATCGCGGGCGACGGGCTGGCGGCCACGATCTACGACATTGGCGGCACCGACAGGATCGACCTCGGCACCAGCCCCGCCGACAATCGGCTCGACCTGCGGCCCGAGCATTTTTCCGACATCGGCGGGCTGGCCGGCAATCTGGGCATCGCCCGCGGCACCATCATCGAGATCGCCGCGATGGGCGCCGGCGACGACCACGTCACCGGCAACGACGCAGACAACGTGCTGCTGGGCCGCGGCGGCGAGGACACGCTGCTGGGCGGTGACGGCGAGGACCTGATCAAGGGCGGCGGCGCCGACGACCTGATCGAGGGCGGCGCGGGCGATGACCAGCTGCGCGGGCAGAATGGCGTCGACGTGATCAACGGCGGCGACGGCAACGACTTCCTCGCCGGCAATAACGGCGGAGACACCCTGTCAGGCGACGGCGGCGACGACAGCATCAAGGGCGGTCACAACTGGGATACGCTCGACGGCGGCGATGGTCAGGACACCGTGCTGGGCCAGAACGGCAACGACACCGTCTCGGGCGGAGCGGGCGACGATACCGTCATGGGCAATAACGGCAGCGACCTGATGGACGGCGACGGCGGTCATGACCTGCTCGACGGCGGCCCCGGCAATGACCGGATGCGCGGCGGGTCGGGGAACGACACGCTGATTGTCGGGCCGGGCCGTGACACGCTGGTGGGCGAAGGCGGCGATGACGAGCTGACCGGCGGCAACGGCAACGATATCTTCGTCTTCAACGCCGATTCCGCCACCGGCGACGACACGATCACCGATTTCGAGGACGGGATCGACGTGATCCGCATCAACGGCGCGCCCGATTTCGACGACCTGACCCTCAGCGCGGCCGGGCCCGACGTGGTGGTCTCGTGGGATGGGGGTTCGGTCACGGTCGAGGCGGCGCTGGGCATGATCGACGAGGACGATTTCGTCTTCGGCTGAGGCCCCGCAAAACAAGGCGGCCGCCCAAGGGGGCGACCGCCTGAAACGTTCCCGCTAGGACGGGGCCGAATTTACGAAGCCGACTGCGTCTTGATCGCGTCGATCATCGCCTGCTCCGACATGTTGACCCGCAGGCCGTCATCGTCGACGGATAGCGCGCTTTTGCTGATCACGACATTCTCGGTCGCCCCCTCGATCGAGGTTTCCATCTGGGTATCCAGATCGACCATCACCATGTCATCGGCCAGATCGGCCTTGTGGACGGTGCCCACAAGCTCGCCATCGCTGGTGCGAACCTCGGCGTCCTGCGTCAGGGCGGCGTCGAGCTGCGCGCCGGCGTCGCTTGCGGCGTCATAGCCGGCCTCGGCCGTGGCCGTGGCGGCATCGACACCAAGCTTCACGGTGTTCGCCATGAAGTCGCCGGCTTCCTGTGCCGTCTGACCCAGCTCTTCACCGACGCTTGCCGATCCTTCGGCCTGCGTCTCCATCTCGACTTTCTGCTCTTCGGCCGAAAGCGGTGCTGCGGCCACGAGGGCCAGAGCGGCGGTGGTGGCGGCAAGGCTCTTGCGGAATGTCATGGGGATTTCTCCTTTGCTTGCTGACATTGCGTCTTCGTACCGGACCAACCCGACCGTCCCGCCGCATGTTCCACCATGATTCCGGCACGGTGAAATCGGCAATCACCCGCCGAAAAACAGGCTGTCCTGCCCGCGAAATCCCGCTTCTCCGCCCTTCGAGGTAACGCGCCCCTGCCCCGCCGACACCCTCGTCAGGCCCGGCACATCGGGACAACACTCAGCCCGGGGCCCGGCCCACCGGAACGGTCCGAATTTGAGAAAGCTGCCGGGCCGGCGTCGCTTTGATGGGCGAGCCGTCTGCAAGGCCCTGCTGATACGGGCCGATCGGCTTCAGGTAGCTTTCCAGAACCTCGGTCGGCCAGCCCAGCCTTTCCATAATACCGATCGTCCGCCGCATATCGTCTTCGAAAAAGGCCGACATGAAGAGGGCGGTCTCATCCGCGGTCAAGCCCTTGGTCCATTGCCGCTGTACCAGCTCCAGCCGGTCCGCCTTCGATTTCGGCACGCCTTTCAGGATGAAACGGTCGAACGAAGACGCCGCCAGAAGATCGCCCGCCTCCAGCTTGACGGTGCCCTCCTCGCAGACGATCTCGGTCGCCTCGGAGGCATAGATGTATTCCGGAAGTTCCCGCCCCATGTTTCCCTTCGGCGCGCCGCGGTCGCCCCATTCGGTGTGGAAATTCGCACCCGCCTGTTCCGAGAGCCTGCCCATGAAGGCGGCGAAGCCGGGGATATCCCGCTCGAGGTAGAAAGGAACCAGTTGATCCGGCCCGAACACGTCCAGAACCGCCTCGACCGCATCCGCATATGACCGCGTCAGGGTGGCATCCTTGAACATCGCTGCATGAAAGCTGACGTGATAAGGCAGGTGAAAGATGTTCATATCCCGCGCCTCCCCCGCCAGCTTGTGACCGCCGTACCCCCGCAGGGCCAGACCGTGAAGCTTGTGCACGTAGTTCGAATAGGCGCGCTTCACCGGGTGACGCATGCTGAGGATGATGAGAGCGTCCGGAAAGATCGCCTTGATGCGGCACAGAAGCTCGCGAAGCTCCTCGCCATCCGAGCCGTTCGAATAGGGCGGGCTCGATTCGAACAGGATGGCGTCTTTTGAATAAGCCTCTTCTTCCTTGTGAAAGAATTCCGACAGGTACCCCTCCAACGACCGGTTCTGACGCTCGAAATACCGCAACTCCTTCTTGAGCAGCGGCACCCTGACGCCGGACAGTTCAGAAAACGCCATATGCAGTGACGTGGTCCCGGTCTTGGCGAATCCGATACAAATAATGGCCTTGTGCGGCATGACCCACCCCCGAAACTGCGCAACTGGTTTCGTGATATACGTCAAGTGCCGCAAGATGCGCAAGAAAGGCGCCAGCGCTCGACGGGCAGCGCGCGACCAACCCGAAACGGGCCTGATCGAAGCCTCTGGGGCAGATCCGGAAAAGGAGAGATGTGGCGCACCTCGACAGAGAAAGTTCGAACACTCTGTTTGAGGCGCTGGCCGAATGGGAGCGCCATCTCGCATCAATAGACGCTAAGCGTCTGGGGTGCGAGCATGAGCATCCTAAGCCGTAAATTCAATAACTTAGCCAAGCCAGAGGCGAAGAAGGCGGACTATCCGCCTCCGTTTTCGCTGCGCCTGACCTATGAAGAACGGGCGCGGCTGGATGCCGAACGGGGCGACAAGTCCCTTGCCGCCTATATCCGCGAGCGTCTGTTCGGCGTTGATGCTGCACCGCGCAAGCGGCGCGGAAATAGCCCCGTTCAGGACAAAGAAGTCCTTGGCCGTATGGCTGGGGCTCTTGGTCAGTCGCGACTATCCCAGAATATGAATCAGCTCGCCAAGGCCGTGAACACAGGCTCTCTGCCCGTCACACCTGAAACCGAAGCTGAAATCAAGGAAGCCTGCCGCGATATCGCTGAGATGCGGGATGAGCTCATGGCTGCTCTGGGCGAAGCGCCACGGAGCGAGCCATGATCTTGAAGGCCAAAGAGCGCGGCAACGCCCCGCAGCTCGCTCGCTACCTGCTGGCGATGCGGGACAATGATTATGTCGAGTTGCATGAGGTGCGCGGTTTTATCAGTGATGATCTGGTCGAGGCATTCGGTGAAGCCGATGCCATCGCACGGGGAACGCGCTGTGAAAAGCATCTGTTCTCGATGAGCTTCAATCCGCCCGAAGGCGCGAATGCCTCCATCGAGGACTTTGAAAAGGCCATCGAGCAAGTCGAAGCCAAGCTCGGCCTGGAAGGTCAGCCCCGCGCCATCGTCTTTCATGAGAAGGACGGGCGGCGACACGCTCACGCCGTCTGGTCGCGTATCGACAGCGAGCGGATGCGGGCGATCAACCTGAATCACTACAAGATCAAGCTGCGTGACGTGTCGCGTCAGCTCTACATTGACCACGGCTGGGCAATGCCGCGTGGCCTGGAAGATCGCAGCCTGCGCGATCCGCTCACCTTCACGCGCGAGGAATGGCAGCAAGCGCAGCGGGCTGGCCTCGACACGAAAGAGCTGAAAGCCGTCTTCAAGACTGTTTGGGAAGCATCAGACAATCGTGCGGCCTTCGAACAAGCGCTCAAGGAACGCGGGTTCTGGCTCGCCAAGGGTGATCGGCGCGGCTTTGTCGCGGTTGATTATCGCGGCGAAGTCTATGCGGTTGCCCGCTACAGCGGCGTGAAAGCAAAGGACGTAGCCGCCAAGCTCGGCGATCCGCAAGAGCTGCGTTCTGTCGATGAGATCAAGGCCGATATCGCGGGCGGTATGACGGCCAAGCTGCAAGAGTTCATCAAGCAGGCCGAGCGGGACGCGGCGCGGCGGTCATTGCAGATCGACTTCCGAAAGGCGGATATTGTCGGGCGGCATCAGGAAGAGCGTCGCCAGCTTGCCGAAGTCCAAGAGAGACGCTGGCAGGCCGAAACCCGCAAGCGGGCGGAACGTCTGCCAAAGGGGGTCTCGGGCATCTGGCATCGCCTGACTGGCAAATATGCCGAGGTCAGAGCGCATAATGAACATGAAGCGCTGGAAGCCTTGCATCGCGACCGCGCCGAAAAGGATGCGCTGATCTTCAAGCAAATCGAGGAACGGCAAACCATCCAGCGTGATATCCGCGTGCAGAGGGAAGCGGCTCAAGAAGAGCTGCTGCGGCTGCGCGAGGATGTGGCGCACTATATGCGTGATGATCGGCATGACCCCGACCACACGCCCGCGCGCAAACGCGAGAAGACCCGCGAAGAAGAAGGCCGCAAGCGCGAACGCGCTACGCGCCCGCATCGCAGACGCGGTTTTGAGCCGTAAAGGGTAAGCCTTCGTTTCAACGACATGGTTTAGCTATCGGGCAATGTATTGGAGAAAGTATAAGTACTCAGCAAGTTGAAGTGACAAAAAATCTATCGACCTATCGAGAGAAGTTCTGTTATTCAATCTTTGAGAATAAATGAAAGGTTCGGGAGCAATATTGACGCCGATGTGCATCCCACCCCATAAGAGATCAGGTTTTTCAAAGCCGACACTAATGGCGCCGATCAGAATGCCCCGATCATCTTCTGTAGGGAGTCTTTGTTGCCCAATCTTGAAAGTAAGCTGAACTGACTTTTCAGCTAACTGCTCTGGCGATAGCGACTTGTAAGCCTCACTATTCTTGGCGATCACCTTTAGGTCTCTCAGTTTCGTTTCGGCAATCCTGTTCTCCAACGTCGACTTTATCACTTTATCAACACTACCTTCGGCATTGAAGCCATTCGGGTATAACAACTTCTTAAAGGATTTGTGCTCTACTCGATAAACGTAGTCATCCAGCCTACGTTGGATGTATGGGTAAGTGGAATACTGGTAGCTGGCGTCTCTATTCCGCTTAATCCGCACGTCAACTATCACGTACTCCATGTCTCGAAAGAACTGTGCTGTTTCGTCAGATAGCTTATAGACCTCATTGTTCGCTTGACCGACTTGCGGTGAAGTCAATGAAAGCAAGACGGAGAAAGCAATCATCAATATCTGAAAGGGTTTTCTGTCCATATATATTATTTTCTCTTTACCAAAACCTATTTAAACCTTCTTCTAGCACTAAATCTAATTTCTGAATTTATTAAATAATCGCAAGATAAATCATTCTGTTAATTGTATCACAGTGATTTGCACAGTGACAGTTCTGACTCGTTGCGAAGGGCGCTCTAGGAGCGCCCTTCGTTTTGCGGTGGGGTGTCTTCCAGCGGGGCTCGCAGGACGATCCGTCCGTTGATCGGGCAGGTCTCAAGCTGAAGGGTGTAGCCCTGTCCGTCCTTGTGCGCCCAAGCCGCGCCGACCTTGTTCCAGAAGGATTTCTCGCCCTTCTGCGTAACGTGCCAGGCCAGAAAGTCGGGTGCGTTTAGTGCTGGGGTAGTTTTCGTTTTTTCGCGTGCCATGATCTCATCTCCTTTGTTTGGGGTGGCTTGCTAACGCCCTCCCGTCAGGCCGAAGGCAAAGGCTCGGGATTCATGGTCAACACGGCTGGCGTAGCCAGGTGGTGCGGGCAGACCATTGAAGGCCGTGCCGCGTTCGGCCAAGGAATTCGCAAAGCGATTATTGGGTGTCCTCCAAGCAAGCCCGCCCCGATCAATGGGGTGAGAGCTACGCGGTCAGAAAAACGGCGACTGCCCTTCAGCCAGCCGCATCGGTCATGCCCTGCTCCGTGTCATGCGCATCTTCTTGGCGATAATCCGCATCTGGAAACGCTGGCGCTGTCCTTGGCGCTCGCAACGTGTCGGCGGGCAAACCCGATGCCCGCGTCTTTCCGATCAGCCCGCGATCAATCCTGCCGTGCTTGGAGCGATAGCCGCCGCAAACCGAGTCTGCGCTTCCTGCGCATCCGCCTATGACATTCTAGCGTCAGTCCGAACCATCAGAGGCCTTCACTGGCCGATGATGATGGGTGCGAGCCGAAAGGCTCTGAGCGGTTCGGAGCCTCCTTGAAGCCAAAGGAGGATGACATGAAACTTGTCTCTCGATTTGAAGCAGCAACGCTGAGCACGCCTGAATTGTACGGTCTGCGTAAAGAAGCGTTCATCGCTTTCACCGCCGCCCCGCGCGGCTCGCCGGAACAGCGCGAAGCGCTTGCGACGATGCGAAATATCGAAGATGAGCTGGCGACCCGTGCGCCAGGTCTCTGACTTGATGCGGCTGGCCGAGAGGTCAGCCGCGATTTTTGTTGGGATCGGGAAAAACCAATGATACAAATAGCTTATAGTTTGCGCTTCGGCAAAGCGAGGTGGTGATTGTTGAAGATCAATGCGAGTTGGTCGCATCCAAGGATCGTGGGTAGTTGAATTGATTCCAGAAATTTCAGAGTTCAGTTACGGCTTTGCGCTAACCAATGAAATCGTTGGCTGGTCTGGATTGGCATCTGCCCCTATCTTTCCAAGTCTGATCGAAGAAGGCAAGAAAGACGGTGGCTACGATGTAAAATTGGATCAACCAGGCGCACCTCTATACCTTCAATTCAAGCGTGCGGATTACATGACGCGGTCGAGCGCGACAGAGATCAAGCATCATGGCTTGCCCCTCTCGTTGCCGTTCTACAGGTTTCCGATTACCCAAAGAAACAAGTCGTTCCAGCATACCTCATTGGTTACGCTAGACGACGGTAGCAACCTCGTTTTCTATGCTGCACCTCGCTTCCACATGCTTTCGGAAATTAACGATGCTTGGAAAGCGAACGATGTAGCGGCACGGTCAATTTTCGTAGCTCCAAGCGCTATCGGTCTCATCTATGACGACGATAAGCACCATGTTTCCTACGATGCAGTCCATACATATATTTGCTCTGAACCCAAAGAAATCGATCCTGTTTCTGCAAACTCACTCCGCAATAGAATGCTAGAGCGCATCTCCAGCGACAGCAGGCCAATGCGCGAACAACTGCCTGAGTGGTTGCAAAATATTCGTGAGACACGAACTCGCGCACGCGAAACACAGATCAAGGTAGAAGCGGAGATTGAAGCGCGACAAGCTTCAACGCGCGACAGACTTCCCGCCTCTGCTCCAGCCCCGAGAGCAATCGTAGATAGTCAGGAGAGTGAACCGTCTCCGACGCTAGAGCTGAGTCCTGAAATCAGAGAAGGACGACCGCTCAAACAGGAAGAAAGACTACTCCGCACGATCAGCGACGAAGCTCTTCATGGTTTTGGTGCTCAACTCTTCGTGGTACAGCCAGTTTCCAACGGGTAGCGGCTGGCCGTGAGGCCAGCCGCGAATTTTCCGCCCCCTAGAACAAGGAAAGCTGCGCCCCGCACCACTTCGTGCGCTCGGCCTCATGGTCGAGCCATGCGATGACGAAGACAACAGCGTCGCCGTACTCGGCAACGCTGCCAAGCGGGAAGTATTCAGAGCGGGAGCCTGTCTCGGTGACGGGCAGCGGCGTCTTTGGCGTGGTGCGCAGCTCGATATGATCGGTCACGCTCCATTTCGCGGGGGTGTGGGTGATCTCGATGGCGATGCCGCGCCATGTCATGGTGTGTGTCTGTGATGTCATGGGAAAATCTCCTTTCTTGAAATGAGGGGCGGAGCCGCCGCTTACGCGGCGACTCCTTCTTTGGTTTCGTCTTGGGCTTTGGTTTCGGTCTGGGCTTGGAACCCGTGCAGGAAATCCGCTGCCTTCTGGGCGTGGGCGGCTGCCGAGAAGATCGCCCGCTTGTCTGATTGCAGAACCTTCAACCAGCTCTGGATATAGGCGGCATGGTCTGTGCCAGCCTCGGGGGTCAGGCCAAGATCGGCACACAGGAACGCCGCGCCGAGTTCGGCAACCAGCTCTTCGCGGGCATAGCCTTCATCGCCCCACTTCTTGCGCCCGAATTCTCGGTCAAGGCGCTTGGGATGCTTCGTCCAGTGCGTCAACTCATGCGCCAAGGTCGCATAGTAGGCCTCTGGGCTGCGGAAACACTCGAAGACTGGCATCTGCACATGATCACTGCCGCCGCTGTAATAGGCGCGATTGCCGCCATGCCGCACGTCAGCACCCGTTGCAGCAAAGAACCTGTCGGCGGTCTCGTCCCTCTGCGCGGGGTCTATGAGGGGTTCGGGCTTGACGTAGTAGTGTTCGGGCAAGCCCTCGACCTGATCGACATTGAAGACGGTGTAAGCCTTCATGAAACGAAAGCTGCGATCCTCCTCCGTGCCGTCATCCTGCTCTTCGGTCTTGTTGAGCGTTCCCGCATAGACAACAGGATTGCCGCGCTCGCCCTTCCTGACGTGTGCGCCCAACTCTTGGGCTTGGCGGTAGGTCATCCAGTACGGGGAGCAATAGCCCGCTTCCATCGCCGCGCCCCACAACATCAGAACGTTGATGCCGCTATAGGCTAGGCCATTATGGCGCAGGGGTTTGGTCACGCGCCCATCCATGTTGCCAGCGCTCCACGGCTTCAGCCATGTGAGTTCGCCCTGCTCCAAATCGGCGATGATCTTGTCTGTGACTTTCTGGTAAACATCTTGTTTCACTTCCTTTTCTCCTGTGTTTGGTTGCGCATGCAACCGAACTGCCCCTCTGGCGAAGAGAGGGGGGAGACCGTCACAGACCGCAGGCAGCGGTGGGGGATCGCCCATCCTGCACAAGCAAAGCGAGGAAGGATGGGGAGACCGCTGACTGCGCCCGAAGCCTATGCGAAGGGCTTGGTCTTGACGGCGAAGGGGGTCGCAGACCCCAAAACAAGAAAAGAGAAAGTCAGCCCGCCAGGGCTGGCATCAGATCAGCGCAAGGGATGGAAGCCGAATGGCCGAGACCGCCATAGGCGGGCTCGGTTCACGACAGCCCGACCCGAAGGGATGCAGTAAGTCTAAGTGATTTTTCAGAACGGTATTTCATCATCGAGATCGTCAGATGATGCTGCATCCGCAGTAGCTGCGGCTTCTTCTTCGGGTTCTTCGGGCGTAGTTGCGACATTGTCGTTGCCGAGCCCCCAATGTTCGATGACGTCACCCAATGGAAAGACGTCATCTTTCGCCCAATCGACGTATGGCGCTGCCGTAGCGCTCCAGGGTTCTTTTGACGGAAGATTGATCTGCACGCGCGCGGGCACGTGAAATGCGCTCCCGAAGACGATAGCCTCTCCCGAAGCTAGAACAGTCACTTGATCAAGTAGCCTTTGCGCCTGTTTTGGGATGATGCGCCGAAAATGATCGATATCGTCGGGATTCTGAAGTCTGTGAGAGAAGAAATTTGCGCATTGGCTAACAATCGTCGGGCTGACCTCGCTAGGTCGCTGACTTGCAACTATCAGCGAAAGCCCGAACTTGCGACCTTCCTTGGCCACACGTTCGAAGGCACGGCGGGATAAACTTTGTCCTCTGTCCTCGGCGCGTCCTTGTGGTCGCGCGTAATTGTGGGCTTCTTCCAGAACCAGAACCCATGGATAACGGCTGCGAACTTCGGGACGGAGCATTTCTCGGGTTTCAAGTAGAAGCCGCCCGAGCAGGGCGCAGGCAAAGGGCAGCACTTCAGCCGCAAGCATCGAAAAATCCAAAACAGATACGCGCATACCGTCCGGCTGCGAGATTCCGAGCTGCTTAATCCAATCCTCGAAAGACCTGACCCCCTGATCCTCATAGGAAAAAAAAGATTGCCATCGACGGTCATCGAGGCGAGTTCTCAACCTAAGTTTTAGCGTCAACAGGTATTGATCAATCTTCTTGCTGCTTTCCTGATCAGTGGTGCGGTCTACAAGGTTCGGATCGCGAAACTCACGCACAGGGACAAAACGGGGAGAGTCGGCTGTCTTTGCGAAGTTGACTCCTTCATGCTGCCGTGCCGAGATTGCTGATAAGATCTCTTCCCGCTTCTGAGTCAGCTGATCCCGCACCGCCTTTTCATTGACAAGACTGGCCCAATCACTTCCATCTTGCCAAGTAGGTAAGTCCTTTATTGTCTGCCAATCAATGTGTGAAGCGTAATCCGAAATATGCTGCAATAGCACTTTGAATGACTGGTTGTTCTTGTTTCCTGCTCTGTCCATCCACTCTAAGGCGGAATCTATCTTTCCTACTGCCACTTGCAGCGGATCGTATGCTCTCGCACCAGTAGGGGACGCCTTCGAAATAGACCACCAGTCCTTCAGAACGGGCTCTTGTGTTGCCTCCGATGCCTGAAGCCAGTCGCAAACTTCCTCACCATTCATGAGCCAGACGGGGAGGCCGAATTCTTTGCCGTTCAGATATACCTTATTGGGCTCGCGCGTGTATGCCGCCTTCTCTTCAGGTAGGAAGGCGTTTGCGTACTCCCCGTTGATATCGAGGATGAAGATATGGGGCTCCGCGCCTTCGACGGCGCTGAAGGTCTCGTGCTCGATGATTCCCCGCAGAATACTCGCGACGGTATAGGATTTCCCTGATCCAGTATTGCCGACCACTGCAAGCGGTCGTGAGAACAAGTCGTTGAAGGAAGCCTTGATGAGTGTGTTTTCGTCACCCGTCTGATGACCGATCTCCAATGGATAATCGTAGTTTTCATCATCGCAACCTGCGGGGCGGTTTCGCTTTGGTGGGTGTGCGAAAATGCCAGTGAGAACATCGGGGGCGGCGATTTCGGCGGGCGTATCTAGGGTCGGGAGGACGGTAATTCCCGTGTCGAACTTCCATGCGCGCGGTGCGGTTTGCTTGACTGTACCCAAGAGCTGCACTGAAGCGATACGGCGCGGTTTCGTCAGTTCGAGAGATAGCTCTTCATCTCTTGTCGGATCATAGCTTTCGCGAGCTTCAAGGTCGCTTAAAATACCAATGGCGTGCGACCCCGCACCGAGATCAAAGGTCAGAAAAGAATTGATCGCTACAGCGCGTTGAACACCGTCAGGCGTAGCACGTGCCGATGATTTTGCGTCGGGCGATAGCTCGACCTTCAGGCGGAAGCCATTGACGGAGACGACATGGCCGATGACGCGGGGCTGCTCCATCAAATGCCCCCAAGGCCACCTTGCGGCTCGCGGTCGTCGGTCTTCTTGATCTGCTCTTCGAACGTGCGCAGACGCTTATAGTCGTCTAGCCACTTCACGTCGGGCATGACGTTGCGCGAAAAATCGGCAAATGTCGCCGTTTTGTAAGAGCATTTCTCCCCATCACCTAAACGCTCGGTGAGTACAAACGCCCGCTGGCCGAGGCTCTGATAACGGCGAATCCTTTTCACTATCTCGCTGTCTGGGTTCGGCTCGACAACGAGCATCACAAGTGAAGGATTCATAAGAGCGGTTTCAATGATGCGTGTGACGTGCTCGTCCCCGAACCCGTACCCCATGACGAGCAGGAAGGTTTGAGGTTGATTCAGACGTGCGTGGAAAAGGCGAAAGAGATGCGCGTAGGGCATCCCCAGTGTTTGGGTAAACTTCTGTGAAGTCGGAAGAATCCCGAACGATCCTACCCCCGAGAATGTTTCGGATTCGAGAGCAAGAGCTTTGTCTTGCGCCGATGCTTTACGATAGGAGGCCGCGAAGGAAAGATCGCGATGACGCGCTCTGTATATGCCCGCTTCGTCCACATACCAATGTAGAGAGCCATGTAGCTTATAGAACTGCATGAATTTGTCGAAGCGCCTGACGCGCCCCTCCGCAACATCCCCAGGATAGTAAATATCGAGACCGTATACGGCGGGATCAAACCTCGAACTCGTCCTTCCCGAAAAACCATCAAAATACTGAATCCCTAATTCTTCCATGGCCTGCTCGAAGAGGGTGTCATAGTTGAGCGTGAAGAGATGTGTGCGGCCTAAGTTCGTGTCGCGCGCACTCAATTTTGCGAGGAACGGTATGTGACCTGACGAATTTTCCGCATCCGCTCCTGACAGCTCGCCACGGTCGATTTGTAGCGCACATTCCGCGAAGATCGCTTTCTCGATCCGCAAGCGCATTTTCCCAAGGTCATCATCGGCAACACCCAGATGCGCGTCGGCATCATCGGCGTTCTTTCCCTTCCATTCAATAGATTGGATGGGCGACTGATCCGATGCAGTCAGACCCGAAACGTTGAATAGATAACTAAGCCAATCCTCAAAACCTAACGGTCCAAAATCTCCTGAAGGCCATCCCGACATGCGATGGCGTATGAGGGCTTTCGCTGCGTCGGGGACAGGTGTCTGGGCGACAGCCTCCAGTACGAGGCATTCCAGGTTGTTGGACTTCGGACCAGCCATGAGACGTCCACCACAACCGACAGAGCAACCTGCCGCCGTCAGAACCACAACGTTTTCCATCCTGAGCCAATCCGCGAGGAGCGCCTGAATGCGCCGAATGCCTTCGTCGGGTGACTTGTCTTTCAGGAGGTCATCACTTTCGCCCGCAGAGACAGGCGAAAGCAGCTTATAGGGCGACAATGCCGTCATGCCTCTATCTCCAGCTTCGGGAGACCGCGCACGATCTTCATGGTTTCGAGGCTGACGGTGATGACCCGTTGGAACAGCTCAAGCGGATAAGCAGGATTGCCGACCGTCTCGATGGCATAGCGGTTCGCGTCGTTCACGATGCCGCTCGCCTTGTCTGTCTTTACAACCTGGCGCTCCATGACCCATTCCAGCGCAGGCTTGCCGTTCACCACGTAGTCGTAGGCCTCAAGCGGTATGTCTTGCATGGTAATATTGGCGTTGTAGATTACCGTTGTCTTGTCCTTCTCCCGCGCGTTGCCGCCGAACTTCATCTTGGTCACTCGGTAGAAGGCTTCGGGGTCTTTAATGACCGCTGTCCGCAAGTCACCTTGCTTGATCGTGACGGGATAAGGGTCGACTCTCTCATAGTTCACATGCAGGTCGCCCAAGGCACGACCTGCCTGACTGAATGCCCAGAAGTCCTCGGCCTTCTTCACACACGGGATACGGGGCAGTTCCTTGGCGAGATTATCTGCGTAGCGGCTGCGGTATTCATCGGAGTGCAGGAGGCCGTATACGTAATAGAACACGTCCTCTTTAGTGATCTCTTCGCCAGGATAAGCTGCTTGGAAGTGCTTCAGGCCTGTGTCCGTGATGCCATCCTGAGCACTATAACCTGCGACAGACTCAGAGCCTGCAAACAACCCATCTTCTTCCGACGCATCTTCAAAGACTTTGAGGGGGAAGCACTGACCGTTGTCGTGATGCTGAATATCAGGGAGTTGCCCCGCCATGAGGGCTGAAAACCCAGATCGAGCGCCTGCACCAGAAGTATGAATCACTCTGTTCTGCACTGCGCCTGAAGGGAAAATTTTCGGCATCTGGTAAACACGCTCATTAAGTCGACGGCTATAAAACAGCCAGCACTTCGTGAACGGTCGGTAAGAACACTCAACAAACTGTCCATCTTCCAAACTCAGTGCCTTATCTGCCGCCAAATCCTTCTTTAGATTGTGAGTCCAGTTTATCTTAGTCGGGTCAGCGTCAATAAACTCCGAAACATCTCCGTTAAAGCCTGTATTCACCTTTCTCTTAACTTCTCCAGAATAGAAGTCGATAAGATTTTGAACATTGGATCGCAATTCTGTCTGGCTTGCATTGTAACACCAAGCATCCCTGTTGGTTGCCACTCCAAGAGAAAAATTTGCAAAGAGCTTTTCTGCACTCTTGTCTTTCTTCTCACCAACTCGAATGAACGCCTCAAAGCTTGTATCGCGCTGATTTAGCCAGTCACCGTGATCATCTGGGACAATTTCCTTCCAGAGTTCTCCAATTCCTTGCAAGCTTCCCAAGCTTGATATGGCTGCGAGCTTTTCTCGCTCCTGCAAGTCGTCCCCGATATCAAAGACTTTGATTGTTCCAGTCTTTGCCGCCATTGGGTTCTTAACAAAGACGCTGATCGCAACCCCCGTCATGCTACCAGAACCAAAGACATTACCGCCCTCACCTGCCCGCCCCTTACTGAGCATATTCTTGCGAATATCGCCTCGAAGATGGAAAATGTAGAGGTTGGAAAACTCTTCTGCGAGACACTTCCGCATTCCATCGGCAAAGCCTCGTTCGATCCATCCGCTCCCTGAGACGTAGGCCATGACACCGCCTGCCTTACCAATGCGATCGCTGCCCCAACGTATTGCGCGGATATAGCTGTCATAGAGATTTCGTTGAAGCGTGGCTTTAGATCGCGCAGCGTATGTACTGCGAATTTTCTCATCGAGACCAGGATAAGAGACGTTTGCCGCGTTGTCGTTTTCGCTGCGCTGTCCAGTCGAATATGGCGGATTGCCTACAATCACGCGGATGTCTGTTGCCTTCTGCCTTTTTCGGCGCTCGGAGTTGTCAGGCATGTAGTGCGAGATAAGGTCGTCACTTTCGTACATCTGGAAAGTGTCAGTCAGACAGATGCCTTCGAACGGGACGTAGTCGCCGCCCTGGAGGCCGTGATAGACGGCTTCGATATTGATCGCGGCGATGTAGTACGCCAGAAGCACGATCTCGTTGGCGTGGATTTCGTTCCGGAATTTGTTCTCCATCTCTTCGGGCTTGATCAGCCCTGATTGGAGAAGCCGCGTGATGAACGTCCCCGTGCCTGTGAAGGGGTCGATGATATGGACACCTTCCGAGCCAAGCGTCTGCCCGAACTCTTCCTGCAAGACCTCGTTCACCGAATGAATGATGAAGTCCACGATCTCGACGGGGGTGTAGACGATGCCAAGTTTCTCCGTCGTGCGCGGGAACGCCTTACGGAAGAACTTGTCGTACAGTTCAACGATTAAGCGCTGCTTTGCCTGGGGGTCGGTGATGCCCTTCGCGCGCATCTGAACGCTCGCGTAGAACTTTTCGAGGTCTTTGGATTCCTTGTCGAGATTAGCCTCGTTCAGCACGTCCAGAACGCGCTGCATCGCCCGCGATACGGGGTTTTCGCTCGTGAACTGATGGCCTTCGAACAGCACTTCGAACACAGGGCGTGTGATGATGTGCTGCGCCAACATTTCGATGGCGTCGGCTTCGGTGATCGTGTCGTTCAGATCATCGCGAAGCTCCGCCAGAAAGTCATCGAACGCCTTGCGCGCCGCCGTGTCGGGTTCTTCCAATATGCCCGTCAGCCGCGTTATGTGGTTCTTCGCGATCTCGGCGATGTTGACTGCCCAGTCTTCCCAGTAATCCCGCGTTCCGCACTTCTTGACGATCTTCGCCATGATCGCGCGCGAGAATTCATCGACGGAGAAGTGCATCTCGGTCTGCTGCGGGGCGCTGTCCCCGTCTGACTTGCCTTCTGCACCGCCACCGCTGCCGATCCCTGAACCCGACTTCTTGGCGCGGGTCGGCAAATCCTGAACGGTTGCGGTTACGGCATCGAGTTCGGCGCTGTTCGCGCCTGTGACACCGATGATCTCGATGTTGCTGCTAACGTCCTGACCGAGCGATGCCTTGTTGATCGTGGCATCGAAGCGATCATCATGCGCGCGCAGAGCGTTCAAAATTTGCCACACGACGCGATACTTCTCGTTGTCGTTAAGTGCCTGCTCAGGCGGAACGCCTGCCGGCACGCCAACGGGCAGAATGACGTAACCCATCTTTTTGCCTGGAGCGCGGCGCATCACGCGCCCGACAGATTGCACAACGTCGATCTGACTCTTGCGCGGATGGAGGAACATGATCGCGTCGAGCGCAGGAACGTCCACGCCCTCGGAAAGGCAGCGGGCATTCGTCAGGATGCGGCAGACATCTTCGCCTGCGTCCGTCTTGAGCCAGTCGAGAAGCAAGCCACGCTGCTTTGCGTTGAAGGTGCCGTCAACGTGCTCGATCTCGCAGCGGAGCTGTCCTTCGGTGGTGTCATCTTCATCCTCGAACAGCGAGTTAACCCCGAGGAATTCGTCCACCACGGCGGAAAACTCGTTGCGGATCAGTTTCGAGCTTTTGATGTCCCGACAGAAGGCAAGCGCGCGCCGCATGGGATGCGGATCGGCCGCTACATCCACTTTCATGTCGGTTTTGGTCAGCGCCTTGTAGCAACCGACGATCTTCGTCGCGTCATCCAGGACAAGCTCGCTCGCGCCGTCGCCAAGTCGTTTCTGAACGGAAGAGCTGACCAAACCTTCATCCATTGCTAGGACGATAACCTTGTAGTCGGTTAACAGGTTGTTCTGAACCGCCCACGAGAAACCGCGATAGAAGAGCGTCTTGCCGAACAGGGACTCGTCGTCCATCGACGCGAGAACGGCGTCCACTTCCTCAGCCTTCGACTTCACATTGTCGCCAAAGATGCGCGGTGTCGCGGTCATGTAGAGCCGCTTTTTGCCCCGTATCACGTCGTTCGAGTGAACTTTGACGAAGTTGGATTCGTCTTCGCCCGCGAGCGTTGCACCTGTGGTGCGATGCGCCTCATCGCAGATAATGAGGTCGAAGTCAGGAAGGCCGTGCTCCTTCTGCGCGTCCGCGATCACCTGGATCGACTGGTACGTCGCGAAGACCACGTTCATTTTGTCCGCGAGCGTGGTCGCGGCCTTGGTCGCGAGCTTCGCGGCGTCGGTCGTGGCAGGGAAGGCCAAGTCAAGCACGTCGATTTCGGCAACGTCGTCGTTACTCTGGCGGCGCTTGCCGACCTGCGTATCCGAGCAAACAGCGAACGAGTGCAGCGGCGTTTCCGTGTCGGTCGTCCACTCGCGGACAGTCTGCGCCATGAGCGCAAGGGAAGGCACGAGATACAGGACGAGCTTGCCTTCTCCCGCCAACGCTTCAGCGATCTTCAGGCTTGTGAAGGTTTTGCCCGTACCGCAGGCCATGATGAGCTTGCCGCGATCAGCTTTTTCGAAACCCTGCCGCACAGCGGCAAGGGCTTCCTCTTGATGCTTGCGGAGCTTCTTCTTGTCCGAAAGGACAACCTCACCTTTCGCTGCGAACGTTTCCCAACGGATCGGGCTTTCCTGTAGCTCGTTCAAGCCAATGCGAATTGCGGGGATGGCCTGGCCGCGTAACATTGCCTCGGCGTTTTCGCTCCACGGTTTTTCCGTGGTGTCGATAATCACGCGCCGCCTGAATGGCTCCTTGCCCGATGCCGAAATGAAACTATCGATATCCTCTTTACGGATACGATAGCTGGCATCGTAAAATTTGCACTGGATAGCCGCAAAACCTTCTTCATCTCGCAACTTCGCGACAAGATCGATTCCCGTGTCGCGTCCATCCCACCCGTTGTCCTTTGCCCACTCGGCGTAGGGCAGCACGGTTTCATACTGTTCAGCTTGAACAGGGTCATTGCAGAGAAACGCGACCGCAAATCGCTCGAAGTATGTACCTTTGTCGCGCTCGGTTCTGGCCGCTTCGCGATACGAGCGAAGCAACGAGAGAAGCGTTTCGGAAGAAGATTCAGCCTCATCGGCGAGAATGTTTTCGGCGTGTTCGGTCACTGCGCACCTCGGATATTTTCGGAAAGCATAACAGCCACGTAGCCGAGGTGCATGCGTTAATCGGACGATATCCACAACCTGCGCGCGTGAGAAGGTGCAACGTGCCAAGAGGGAGGAGAACCGTGAGGTGTGGACGACGCGCGTCCTCGTCTGAGAGTGCGTTCATGGGCGGCGATACGCTCCTGACCAACTCAGCGCCGACGCGCTGACGGCATCGAGTCCGCGCTGGGTTGGTCAGGGTTCCAAGGGGCTCGAAGGCTCCTTGGTCGATGGGATGGTTCCAAGGAAGGGTAGCGCGAAGGCTCCCTTCTTCGGTCTCGATGAAGTCGTCTCCATGAAGTGGTCATGGGGGTATCGGGGGAGCAGGAACGCGCCCCTGATTGGTGATGCAACGGCCAGTCGTGGCGAGTGGGTTTCAAGGGGCGCGATAGCCCCTGATCCTCCTGAAAGGATCGATGGGTGCAGGGAGAGCGAAGTCTCCCGCGAGTGATTGAACGGCGATACGTTCTGCTGGCTCTGGATGGGGTCAATCCCCTGACAGAGCCACGGCCTGGGGGATGCAACGGGGGCGCGCAGCGAGCCCCCTTGCCAAGATGGTTTTGTACTACAAAACACATCTTGCGGTTTCGCCTAACGGCGGTCTTAGGGCTTTGTACTACAAGGATTATTGCGGCGCACCAATATGCGCCCCGTTTGTACTACATAGGCGCGCTATGGCCGTGAACTCTTTCGCCATCAGGTTCGAAGGTGCTGGCTCAACGGCAGGATCGCGAGACGTATTCTCGCTCATCCACTGCACAGCGCCCTGAATACGGTAGCTCAGCTCTGCCAAGGCAAGAAGCTGGGTTTGTCGGTCGATGCTGAGATCAATGATCTCGTTCATCGCCGCGTTCACAAGCTTGGTCGCGGTATCAATCCTATCGTGGTCATTTTGCATACTGCATGATGCCTCAGCACAGCGCAGATCGCAGCAAAAATGCGGCTGTCTGGCAAACATCCTGTGGATAGCTACTCCGCCAGAATATCTGCCAAGCGCGGCTCAACCTTGTCCTTCAAGAGCGCCACAAGCTCAGGGTCGCCCCGCTCGTACTCATCGGGGATGTGCAGGGTGACGATCCTGCTGTCTGCTGGGCGCTGCTTATACTTCCTCCTGATCCGCTCGCGGTGGTGGTTCTCCATCACGAAGATCAGGTCGGCACTGGCGACAAGCTCCTTGGTCAATGGGCGCGGCGCTTCAGCGTCCGTGCCCGCCGACACGGCTTCGATGCCAGGGAAATCCCTGAACACGTCCTCGGCGGTCGGGCTGCGGAGCTTATTGGCGGTACAAACAAACAGAACTTTCATGTCCACCTCGAATTCATTGCCGCTGCGGCGCGGGCTTCAAGTTCGGCGAAGTCCAGCGCCTCCAGTATGTCGTGCGCCAAGCGCTCGTGCGGGGGCTTGAAAACGCCCATCTCGATCTCGTCCCATGTCTCGGACGCGCGGCTGGCAAGAAACCTTTCGCCTTTGTGCCCCGCTCCGTGCTCATTGTCGAGCGTTACACCAACAAGACGCCTGATCGGAGCGCCTGTGCCAAGGCGCGGATGCGCAAATGAAGCCATGTGGATTCCAGAATGAAAGCCGTCACGGCTCCTGCCAATGAACAGGATATTTCCTGTCATCGAGAGAACGAGACCGTCATCTGTACGATCAACGGGAAAATTCGGTGAATCGGGGTCTTTGAAGCGCTGCAATTCCGTAAAGCGCGTCACGCCGACCGAGGTCTGTATTTGCAGCCGCGATATCTTCACGCGGGCATAGCGCAGACCCGAAACCAGCCGTGCAGGCCGAAACACCCGATATGTTCCGTCCAGCTCTGCCAGATCAGGAGAAAATGCACCTGCGATATGATCGCGGTGCTCGGCTGCGAATTCAGCCAGCCCTGCGGGCAAGCCGCTCAAGGGTCTGAACAGCTCCGTCCGAAAATCAGCGGAGCGCTCAAGGAATTCGAAGACAATACGCTTCTTGTGAGATTGCGCATTGCTCACGCGGCCAAGGCCTTCTTCCTGCCAGCGCGCAAGGGTTGATTCCGCTATTAGCGTCTTGCGCGGCTTGTGTTTGCTTCCCTGACGCGCCCGATCTGAAGCCTGGGCGCGGTCATCAGCATTGATCGCGCCCGCAAGCCGTTCCAGCGCTCCTTTCTCGCGGGAGAGCGCAGTCAGGGCGTCGAAGAGCCTTTGATTGTGCTCGTCTGTCTCCTGCCACGGCATCCTGAACGCTTCCTGCAAATCCCCGCATCTGTGCTGACCTTTGCACAGAATATGCGGTGCAAGAAGTTACTTTTCCGAGGTTTTTCGATCTTTCGCAGCGTCCACATCAGTCAGGACAGCGGCCAGCAGGCGCGCTGCCAACCTGAACCGAAAGGAGCTGAGCTTATGACACCTCAAGAACAGCACGCCAACAAAGTCGGCGCGAACGGCGGAACCGTCAACACGAACGGTATGCCACACCAGCAAGCCGAGCGCATCGCCGCTGCCGTGAATAACGGCAAGCAAGGCAAGTGATGCTCCTGGGCGGGGCGGTAATGGCCGCCTCATCCCTTCCCGAATTCTTGAACCCGCGAGAGCCAAGATGAACAACGGCACAAATCCCAACGGCGGATCACCGACCGCAGCCCTGCTGCTCGGCGCGTCGTTCTACGGCCTCGCCCATCTCTGGGGACAGTACATGGTCGCGGGTGACGCTGCCGACGATCTCTACACAGGGATGTTCAAGGTCATCGGCGGGATCGCTATGCTTGGCGGCCTCGGCGGCTACTACAAAGGCTGGCAACAGCGCGAGAAACGCAAGGCCAGCCAAGAGACTTCCGGTACTTTTGGCGATGCGGCCTTCGCCACGCTCGAAGAGTGCGAGGACAAAGGCCTGCTCGATCCCAAGGGGCTGTATCTCGGCCTCCTGAATGGTCGGCCTATTTTCTATCGCGGCAAGGCACATCTGCTGCTGGTCGCACCTGCCCGACAGGGCAAGGGCGTCGGCATCGTGACGCCGAACGCAGAACATTATCCTGGCTCGATGGTCGTCACCGATCCCAAGGGGGAACTTGCGGGGATGACGGCGGCGCATCGCCGCGAACGGCTCGGCCAGGATGTGGCGGTCTTCAACCCGTGGGGTCTGCACGGGCTGCAACAAGACCGCATCAATCCGCTTGAGAATCTGATCGCCATTGCGGGCGATCCCGCCTTGCAGCGCGGCCTGACCGATGAAGTGAAGGTCATCGTCATGCAGCTCTATCCTGAGCCCGAAGATACGCGGAACCAGTATTTCCGCGAAGGCTCGCGGGGCATCATGCGTGCCGTCCTGCTGTATCTCGCCGTCTGTGCGCCGAAGCGCTGCACGCTGCCCGAGATGTGGCGGATCATCGCGAACCCGCTACGCCTTCAGCGCATGGTTGATGCGATGCGCCGTGAGGATGTGCTGGGCGGTATCCTTGCCGATCTCGGCGATGATCTCGCCCATCAGATGGAAGACAACCCCGATCTGTTCGGTGACTTCCGCGCGGGTGCGCTTCAGCACCTCTCCATCTACGAGCCTGGCGGCTATCTCGCCGATGCTGTCAGCGCCTCGGACATATCGCTGGCCGATCTGAAGACGGGCAACGTCACGCTGTATCTGGCGTTTCCGCCTGATCGCATCGCCTCGCACGGCGCGGCGCTCGGCCTGATCATCAATCAGGCAATCACGGCGGTCGCGCGCTCGAAAGACAAAGGCGAAGTTCTGTTCATGCTCGATGAGTTTGCCAATATCGGCAAGCTCGCAGGGCTTGCCGAAAGCCTGACCGCTTTGCCTGGGCTGGGCGTGCGGGTCTGGATGATCGTGCAGGAAATGGCCGAACTGGTGCGCCTTTACGGGCCGCATACGGCCAAGACGATCCAGTCGCAGGCCGAAGTGCGCCAGTACTTCGCGGTCAATAGCCCTGAGCTTGCGCAATCCCTTTCGCGCGAGCTCGGTCAGAAGACCGTCAAAACGAAGAATTTCAATCTCGGGCGCTTCGAGACCGATGAAATCGGCGAAAGCCTGTCCGAGACGGGTCAGCCGCTCATGCGGCCTGAAGAGATCATGCAGCTCCGTCCTGATCAGCAATTGCTGCTGATCAAGAACGTGAACCCGATCCTCGGGGAACGGATGCCGTTCTGGTTCTTCTCGCCATGGCGGGAATGGGCGGCGGTGAACCCTGTCGAGGGTGACTACCCGAATGTGAAGCCGCTGGTGCGGCTGAGCTACCAGTTCGAAGACAAAAGTGAGGGGAAGCAATGAGCAAGTTTGAAGTCAAAGTCGTGGGCGGCACGCCGACCAAACGCCCTGAAGGGGCAATCAAGCGGCTGCGCCGCCGTATCGGCGGGACGATCAAAGCCGTGCTGCTGCGCCCGCGCATGATCGTTCTGACGGGCATCGCTGGCTTTTTCGTCTTCGTGGGCACGCCTCATGTCGGCTGGGACTACCAGTGCAGGCACCCGATGCGAGGCTTTGGTTCCTGCAATTCGGTTGCCTGGTGCGCCTATTACGGCATCCAAGGTCGCCGCGAAGAACGGCCTGCCTACGGCGAGCGCTGCAAGCTCGTGACGTTCCTGCCGCTGGATTTCAACAAACTGATCGAAGGAGTTCTGTGATGAGCAACTACACATTCACCTGCAATATGGATGACTACTACTGGAACAAATTCGAACGGGTTGCCGAATATTTTGGCCACACGAACAAGGATGAATACGCCCTCCACCTATTCATCCACGCAATCCTGAAAGCCGAAATGTGGATGAATGCCGATCTCTATTCGAAACATGAAGAGATGATCAGCGATCTTGAAGAAGAAGCGCGTCGAGATTGGGATCAATACATCGACGAATTCCAGAATTCGAAAGGGTACTACGATGATGAACTACCCTTCTAAAAACCGCAGAATTTGTAGGGTTACAGAAGAAAGTGGTACAATGAAAAGAACTGAAAATAACATTCTTCAGGAGGGCAATGCCATGAAGGATGAGTATAACTCCGCAGGTGCAGACCTGCGCGGACGGTTCGATGCGTCCGCAAAACCTGTCGTCCACGTTGATTTCGCAAGGTATCAGGAATTTCTTGATAACACCGAAATGACCGAAGCGCAGAGAGAAGAGTTCTTGAAGGTGCTCTGGTCTATCATCGTCGCCTTCATCGACTTGGGCTACGGCATCCATCCCATCCAAGAAGTCTGTGGAAAAGACCTTCAGACTGGGGCTCCCAGTCCCAAAGCCGAGTTCAATCGGCTAGTATCACAGCAAGCAGAAGAGAAACTGGATTGGAGCGGGCTGATCGCCCGACTGGAGGCGGAATGAGTTTTCACGACGACAAAGATCAAGGGCTATCAAAGGCAGTCATCTACTGCCGCGTATCGAGTGCGAAGCAAACGGTGCGCGGCGATGGCCTCGGTTCCCAGGAAACCCGCTGTCGCGAGTTTGCCAAGTACAAGGGGTACGAGGTTGTCGAAGTCTTTCGGGACGATAGCTCAGGCAGCCTGACCTCGCGGCCAGGGATGCAGGCGATGCTCTCATACCTCAGCGACAACCGAAAAGAGCCCCATGCGGTCATCATTGATGACATCAGCCGCCTTGCACGCGGCCTGATGGCTCACTTCGAGCTGCGCGTAAAAATCGGCGATGCTGGCGGCGTGCTTGTCAGCCCGTCCATCGAGTTCGGCGAAGACTCAGATTCGCAGCTCGTGGAAAACCTGCTGGCGTCGGTGTCACAGCACCAACGCCAGAAGAATGGCGAGCAAACCGTGAACCGTATGCGGGCACGGGTGCAGAACGGCTATTGGGTTTTTCAGGCACCTGTAGGCTACCGCTACGAGCGCGTGAGCGGCCAAGGCAAGGTACTGGTGCGCGATGAGCCCAACGCATCTGTCTTGCAGGAAGCGCTTGAAGGCTACGCCTCTGGGCGCTTTGAAACGCAAGTCGAGGTGAAACGCTTCTTGGAACGCCAGCCGTCCTTCCCGAAGGACTTGCCTGGCGGAGAGATTCGCAATCAGCGAGTCTATGATATGCTGACGCGCGTAATCTACGCAGGGTATATCGAAGCCCCGAAGTGGAACGTGCCGCTGCGCAAGGGTCAGCATGACGGGCTGATCAGCTTCGAGACGTTTGAGAAGATTCAGGCGCGTTTGAAGGGCACGGCCAAGGCTCCTGCCCGCAAGGACATCAGCGCCGACTTTCCCCTAAGGGGATTCGTCTTGTGCAGCGACTGCGACAAGCCGCTGACTGCCTGTTGGTCGCAGGGCAAGAAGGAGAAGTACCCCTACTATCTCTGCCCGACTAAGGGCTGTCCGAGCTATCGGAAATCGATCAAGCGCGATGTGCTGGAAGGCGAGTTCGAGGGCGTACTGCAAAGCCTACAGCCCACGGAAGGACTGTTCGCTTTGGTCAAAGCCATGTTCCGCGATGCGTGGGATATGCGCCTTGCACAGGCCTCTGAGGCTTCCAAAGGCCTGAAGGCGAACGTGAAGCAACTCGAAAAGCAGATCGATCAGCTTTTGGATCGCATCGTAGATGCGAGCAACGGTTCTGTCATTGCGGCCTATGAAAAACGGATCGCCAAGCTGGAGCGGGAAAAGGTCTTAGCTGAGGAACAGCTCGCCAATAGCGGCAAGCCTCGGCATACCTTCGAGGAGTCGTTCGAACACGCTATGAAATTCCTCTCAAGCCCTTGGACTATATGGAAGAATTCCGATTTAACCCTGAAGAAAACAGTCATGAGACTGGCCTTCGTAGAGCCTTTGCCCTACTGCCGAAATCAGGGACTTCGAACACCTAATTTAGCCTTACCCTTCAAGGCTTTAGGTGACATTTGCGGCAACAAATGCGAAATGGCGCACCTGTCAGGATTCGAACCTGAGGCCTCTGCCTTCGGAGGGCAGCGCTCTATCCAGCTGAGCTACAGGTGCCTACGCGGCGGGGTATAGCTTTCACGGGGCGCCCCTGCAATCGCGAAATGCGCGCCGGGACAGGTTTCGGGGTGCCGCATTTCCCCGGCCGTAAAGGTTAAGAGGCCGCAATCCCTGGCGGGAATGCGGCCTCTTGATGTTTTATACTCACCAGAAATGGTCGAGCGGTCAGAGACCGTTCGATCAGATCGGGTTGCCGTACTTGTCGTAAACCGGTTCCGGAACGACCATCGGCGCGGGCTCTTCCTGCTGCTGTTGAGCACAGGCGGTTGCACCGAAGCCGATTGCCAGCAGAGTGATAAGCTTGATCACTTTCATAAGGGCAGCTCCTTTCGCATTAAACAGGTTGGATAAAACAACGAATTAATTCCTTTGTCGACCGTCTTTTCACGTTAGCGCGAGGAAATGCGGGAGACCGGCGCAAGAGTCCGCAGGGTGTTGCCTAGTTGACGCACATTGGCCGGGTTTCCGCCCCTTTCGGGCCCGAATCCGCCGAAGAATCAGGTGAATAACTCGTGCGCGAGCTCGAGCGCCTCGACAAGTACGTCAACTTCTGACTCGGTATTGTAGAGCCCGAAAGACGCCCGGCAGGTCGCCGTCAGCCCGAGGTGATCCATCAGGGGCCCCGCGCAATGGTGACCCGCGCGCACCGCCACACCCTTCTTGTCGAGGATGGTCGAGATGTCATGCGCATGGGCCGCCCCGTCCAGCGTGAACGAGAAGATCGCGGCCTTGTCCGGCGCCCTGCCCTGAAGTTGAAGCCAGTTCAGCCCGCTCAGCCTTTGGGCGGCATAATCGCGAATCCGTTCCTCGTGGGCGGCGATGTTCTCCATCCCCAGCCGCATCATGTATTCCAGCGCCACGCCCAGCCCGATGGTCTGGACGATTCCCGGCGTGCCGGCCTCGAACTTCATCGGCGGGTCGGCATAGCTGACCGCGTCCTTGCTGACCTCGCGGATCATGTCGCCGCCACCGATGAAGGGGCGCATCTCGGCCAGCCGCTCTTTCTTCACGAAGATCGCGCCCGAGCCGGAGGGGCCATAGAGCTTGTGCCCGGTGATGGCGTAGAAATCACAGCCGATCTCGTCGAGATTCACCGGCATATGCACCGCCGCCTGGCTGCCATCGACCAGAACCGCCACACCCTTTTCATGCGCAGCGTCGCAGATCGCCTTCACGTCCACCTTCGTGCCCAGCACGTTCGACAGGTGAGAAATCGCCACCAGCTTGGTCTTCGGCCCGATCGCGTCGATCACCTTCTGCGGGTCCAGCGCGCCATCGGCTTCGGTATCCACCCATTTCAGGCTCACCCCCTGCCGTTCGCGCAGGAAATGCCATGGCACGATATTGGCGTGATGCTCCATCACCGACAGCACGATCTCGTCGCCCGCCTCCATCCGCGGCATGGCCCAGCCATAGGCGACCATGTTGATCCCCTCGGTGGTGCCGGAGTTGAGCACGATCTGCTCGGGATCGGCCACGCCGAGGAACCGCGCGATGGTGCCGCGCACCGCCTCGTATTTCTCCGTCGCGATGTTCGACAGGGTGTGCAGGCCCCGGTGCACGTTGGAATATTCGTGGGAATAGGCAAGGGTGATCGCGTCGATCACCTCCTGCGGCTTCTGGGCCGAGGCACCGTTGTCGAGATAGACCAGCGGCTTGCCGTTCACCTCGCGGCTCAGGATCGGAAAGTCGGCGCGGATTTTGTCGACGTCATACATGGTCATCTCCCTGTCAGCCCCAGCCCGCCCAGCAGGGCGGACAGGATCGTCATGCCGATGGTGAACACCACCACCGTCACCACGCAGACGCCCGCCGCCTTGAGCAGGCTGTCGAATCGGTTCGCGGCGGCAATCAGGGCGATGGTCGCCCAGATGCCCCAGAAAAACGCGGCAATCATCAGAAGCCCGCCCACCAGCGGCAGGATCAGCCCCAGCAGGAACAGCACCACCGCCAGCACCAGCGACACGACCTGAAGCCAGATCATCACCGCAAGGATATCGGCCAGCTCGCCCTGCCCGCCAAAGCTGCGCCCGACCCAGTGCAGCACGAAGACCGAGATCAGCGCCTGCGCCCAGTTGAGCAGCGCGAAGAGCAGCGGCGTGTGATAGGCGGGCGACATCTGGATCATCTCGCCCATCTCGCCCGGCGGCACCGGCGTGAAATGGAACACCGCCGCCACCAGCAGCGACAACAGCACCGACACCAGCATCAGCGCGACCCACAGCCCCTGCATCGGGAACTGCATCGCGATCACCTCGGCCCCGGCCTGCCGCGGGTTGGTCAGCGTCAGGCGCAGCATCGCCCGGAACCATGCCATTGTCATGACCCGCCCCACCCCGCTTCGCGCAGGTTCGACAGCCAGAACCAAAGGAACACCGCGACCCAGACAACGCCCACGCCGGTCAGCCCCGGCCCCGGCCCGATGAACCCGGCGACCAGCCCGTAAAGCAGCAGCAGCGGGCTTGCCGCGAGGAAGGCCCAGAACAGCGCCAGCCGCGCGCCATAGCCCGTACCGCGCGCGCCGAAGGCCCGCAGGACAAGGTAGCTCAGAAAGGCAAGGACAAAGAAGCCAAGCGGCGCGATGAAAAGCCAGCCCAGCAGCGCCCCGCCCAGCAGCGGGTTCAACTCCTGCCCGGTCAGATGCGCCTCGCGCGCGAGCCTCGGCCATTGCCCGACAAAGGTGACAAGGCAGCCCGCCATCAGGATGGCCAGCGCCCGCCCCTCGCTCACCGGCATCGCCAGAAGCCGCCGCATCACCGGCCGCGGCCCCCGGTAGGAGGCCACGATATCGGTGGTGACCGGCATCAGCCGCGCCGGCGCTGCAGCCAGGCGTCAAGCCGGCCGACAAGCTCTTCGCGCAGCGTCTCGTCCTCGATCTCCTGCACGGCTTCGGCAAGGAAGGCCAGCGTCAGCAAGTCTGTCGCGATCTCCTTCGGCACGCCCCGCGCGCGAAGATAGAACAGCCCCTCCTCGTCGATCGCGCCGCTGGTGGACCCGTGCGAACAGGCCACGTCATCGGCATAGATCTCAAGCTCCGGCTTGGCGTCGAACTCGCTATCATCGTCCAGCAGCAGCGACTGGCTGATCTGGTAGCCATCGGTCTTCTGCGCCCCCGGTTTCACCAGAATCTTGCCCTGGAAAACCCCGCGCGCGCCGTTGCGCAGGACCTTCTTGAAGACCTGCCGGCTTTCGCAATTCACCGCGTCATGGGTGACGAAAACCGTGTCGTCATGGTGGAAATCGCCATCACCCACACAGGCGCCCGCGATATGTGCCGCGGCATCGTCGCCCAGCATCTCCACGACACATTCGTTCCGCGTCAGCACCCCGTTCACCGTGAGCGTGAAGGTCTTGAACGTGCTCTCGCGGCCCAGTCGCGCAAAGATATGCGTCGCCGCCCGCCGCTCGTGATCGCGCCCCTGCGTGCGCACATGGTGGAACCCGGCGCCATCGGCCACGTCCACCTCGATCACGTGGTTGAACCGTGCCGCCGCCGGGCCGTTTTCCAACACGGTCAGGTCGGCGCCCTCGTCCAGCTTGATGACATGGTGCAAGATCGCGTCGGATGTCTCTGAGTCGTGGTGATAAATCAGGTTCAGCGGCTTGCTCGCCTTGCCCGTCACATGGATCAAGAGCCCATCCTCGGCCATCGCCGTGTTGAGCGCGGCCAGCGGCCGGTCAACCGGGGTCTGCCCCCGCTCTTCCAGCACGCCATAGACGTCCTTGGCCCAGTGAATGTCCTTCTTCGCCGCGTCACTCAGCCGCTCGATGCTGACGCCTTCAAGGCTCAGGTCATCGCTCGCCGCCTCGTCGAACTTGCCGTCGACGAACACGACCTGCAGCCGGTCGAGCCCCTCGTACATCGGCGCCTCGTCCACCTCCAGCGTGGCGGCCTTGGGCACCTCGGCCTGTACCAGCGTATCGGGGCGGGTGAATTTCCAGTACTCGTCGCGCCGCTCGGGCAGGCCCATCGCCTTCACCCGGCCAAACGCGGCCTCGCGCGCCGCGCTGGCCCATGCCGCGCCCTCGGGCAGGCGCAGCCCGTCAAGCCGCGCCTCCGTCACGTCTGTTTTCGCCTTCGGCAACGCCATCAGGCCACCTCCCCGCGCATATCGGAATAGCCATGCTCCTCGACCTCGAGCGCCAGCTCCGGCCCGCCGGTCTTGATGATCCGGCCATTCGACATGATGTGCACCACGTCGGGCTGAATATGGTTCAGAAGCCGCTGGTAGTGGGTGATGACAAGAAAGCTCCGACCCTGGTCGCGCAGGGCGTTCACCCCGTCCGAAACCAGCTTCATCGCGTCCACGTCGAGGCCCGAGTCGGTCTCGTCGAGGATGCACATCTTCGGCTCCAGCACCGCCATCTGCAGCACCTCGTTGCGCTTTTTCTCACCGCCCGAGAAGCCCACATTGACGGGGCGTTTGAGCATGTCGGCGTCGATTTTCAGCGTCTTGGCCTTCTCGCGCACCAGCTTGAGGAAATCAGCCGCGCTCATCTCTTCCTCGCCGCGCGCCTTGCGCTGTGCGTTCAGCGCCGTGCGCATGAAGGTCATGTTGCCCACGCCGGGAATTTCCACCGGGTATTGAAACGCCAGAAACAGCCCCGCGGCGGCGCGCTCTTCGGGGTCCATATCCAGCAGCTCCTCGCCCAGAAGCGTGGCGCTGCCCTCGGTCACGTCATAGCCGTCACGGCCCGACAGGACATAGCTCAGCGTCGACTTGCCAGAGCCGTTGGGCCCCATGATCGCGTGCACCTCACCGGCGCCGACCTTGAGATCGACGCCTTTCAGGATCTGCTTGTCCTCGTCTTCAAGACCGACGTGCAGGTTCTTGATTTCCAACATGTTCTAACCCTTCTTCATCTCTGCCACGGGGGCGATGCCCCCGGGCGTATTCGCTTTCATCCGCGCAATCTGCGCGTCCGTCATCTCCGTCTCGGCGGCGCGTCTCGCGTTGAGCGCCGCCGCCTCCCGTTCCATCCGCCGGCGGCTGACCACGCGATAGACCACCGCGCCCGCCACGAAACCGGCACCGACACCCACGGCCAGCGCCACGGGCGCCGAAACCACGGCATAAGCCGAAAGCCCGACGATGATCGCCACCGCCGACCCGCTCAGCCCCGCCAGCCTCCCGGCATCCATGTGCCCGGGATAGTCCAGCCGCGTCAGCAGCCATTCCTCTGTGGCGTTCCCGGTCATCGCGCCGCCCTACTCGATCACCACGGCGGTGCCGCTCGCCGATACCATCAGCATCGACTGCCCCACCACCTCGTAATCCAGATCGACGCCGACAACGGCATTGCCGCCCATCGCGGCGGCCCGCGCCTCCAGCTCGGTCATCGCCGTGTCGCGCGCATCCTGCAGCTTGCTTTCATAAGCGCCAGACCGCCCGCCCACGATATCGGTGATCGAGGCGAAGACGTCGCGCACGACATTCGCCCCCATGATCGCCTCGCCCACCACGATCCCCTTGTAAGCGGTGATCCTGTGGCCCTCGATGGTATTGGTGGTGGTGATGATCATCCCAGCACTCCCTTGCAGAAACCGCGGCGGACACCGGGCCGCCCGCCGCCGTCATTTCCCGTCGGGCCGGATCAGCCCACCGACCCTTCCAGCGAAATCGCCACAAGCTGTTGCGCTTCCATGGCAAATTCCATCGGCAGGGCCTGCAGCACGTCCTTGCAGAAGCCGTTGACGACAAGCGCCACCGCCTCCTCCTCGTCCATACCGCGCTGGCGGCAATAGAACATCTGGTCGTCATCCACCTTCGAGGTGGTGGCCTCATGCTCCACGCGGGACGAGTTGTTCTTCACCTCGATGTACGGCACCGTGTGCGCCCCGCAGTCGCTGCCGATCAGAAGGCTGTCACACTGCGTATAGTTCCGGCTGTTCTTCGCCTTCGGGTGCATCGACACCAGCCCCCGATAGGTATTCTGCGCCTTGCCCGCGCTGATCCCCTTCGACACGATCCGCGACCGGGTATCCTTGCCCAGATGGATCATCTTGGTGCCGGTATCGGCCTGCTGGTGGTTGTTGGTGATGGCGATCGAATAGAACTCGCCCTGGCTTTCATTCCCGCGCAGGATGCAGCTGGGATATTTCCACGTCACGGCGGAGCCGGTCTCGACCTGCGTCCACATCACCTTGGCCCGATCACCCCGGCAATCGGCGCGCTTGGTCACGAAGTTGTAGATGCCGCCCTTGCCGTTCTCGTCGCCCGGATACCAGTTCTGCACGGTCGAATACTTCACCTCGGCGTCTTCCTCGACGACGATCTCGACCACCGCGGCGTGAAGCTGGCTGGTGTCCCGCTGCGGCGCGGTGCAGCCCTCAAGATAGCTCACGTAAGAGCCCTTGTCGGCAATAATCAGCGTCCGCTCGAACTGCCCGGTGTTCTCGGCATTGATCCGGAAATAGGTCGACAGCTCCATCGGGCAGCGCACCCCCGGCGGCACGTAGACGAAGGACCCATCCGAGAAGACGGCCGAATTGAGCGTCGCATAGAAATTGTCGCTCACCGGCACGACGCTCCCGAGGTATTTCTTCACCAGCTCCGGATGCTCCCGGATCGCCTCCGAAATCGAGCAGAAGATCACGCCCGCCTTCTGCAGCTCCTTTTGGAAGGTCGTCCCGACACTCACCGAATCGAACACGGCATCAACCGCGACCTTCCGGTCGGCCTCACGGCCCTCGGCGGGCGCCTCCTCGGCCCCCTCGACACCGGCAAGGATCATCTGCTCCTTCAGCGGAATGCCAAGTTTCTCGTAGGTTTCCAGCAGCTTGGGGTCCACTTCGTCCAGCGACTTGGGCTTCACCTCCATGCTCTTGGGCCGGGCATAGTAATACTGGTTCTGAAAGTCGATCTGCGGATAATCGACCATCGCCCAGTCGGGCTCCGTCTTCTGCAGCCAGCGCTCATAAGCCGCCAGCCGCCAGTCGGTCATCCACTCCGGCTCGTCGTTCTTCTCCGAGATAAGCCGCACGATGTCGGGCGTCAGACCCTTCGGCGCGTATTCCATCTCGATCTCGGTCGACCAGCCATGCTTGTAGGTGCCGGCCTCGCGGACCGCATCGACCGTGTCCTTGTCGACGCCTTCCTTCACGCGTGTTTCATCAAGTGCCGCCATCCTTCAGCTCCTTTCAGCTCACGCCGCACGGGCGCGATGCTTTTCATGCTGCCTCGCCCAGGCCTGGGCAAAGCGTGTCACGTCATCCTCACTCGTCCCGGGGGCCAGCGACACGCGCACCGCGCTCGCCGCCTGGCTGTCGGTATATCCCATCGCCCCCAGAACCCGGCTCGCCTTCACCTTGCCGCTGGAACAGGCCGAGCCTGCGGATATGGCAAACCCCGCCAGATCCATCGCCATCACCTGTGTCTCGCCTTTCCATCCATCGGAAATGAAGCAGGAGGTGTTGGGCAGACGCCGATCCGATTTCCCGACAAAAATAGTCTCTCTTGCCGATTCCTCAAGCAGTCTTTCTAGAATGTTTCTAAATTTCTCGACCTCGGCCCAGACCCCGTCGGCCTGTTCCTTGAGCGCCGCTTCAATCGCGGCGCCGAAGCCCGCGATTCCAATGATGTTTTCCGTGCCGGACCTGCGCCCCATCTCCTGCCCGCCGCCAGGGGTGAGCGCGGCGAAATCCACGCCCTGCTTCACGATCAGCGCACCAACGCCTTTCGGCCCGCCCAGCTTGTGCGCCGAGAGAATGGCGAAATCCGCCCCGCTCCAAGCAAAGGAAAACGGAATACGCCCCGCCGCCTGCGTGATGTCAAGCAGCAGCGCGCCCTCGCGCGCCTCGGGCTCCGTCACGATCCCCGTCTCGGAATTGGCCAGCCCCATCGCGTAAAGCGGCACACCCTCGCCCTCACGCCTCTGCGCCCAGAGCGCGTCATGCGCCGTGGCCTGTACCTTCACCGGGCCGGGCCAGCGCTCCATCACCCGCGCCGCCTCGGTCGCACCCGAGGTGAACACCACCTCCTGCGGCTTGCACCCAACGGCCTCCGCCACCTGCGCCCTTGCCCGCTCGACCAGCGCCTTGGCCGCCCGCCCTTCGCCATGCACGCTCGACGGGTTGCCCGCGACATCCATCGCCGCGATCATCGCCGCCCGCGCCTCCGGCCGCAGCGGCGCCGTCGCGTTATGATCGAGGTAAACCCGCGCCACTACACCCCCCGCTTCTTCTGGCCGAAAATATCCCGGGGGAATCCCGCATGAAATGCGGGATGGGGGCAGCGCCCCCAGCTACGGTGGACACGAACACAGGTCACTGCTCGTCAACCACCGGCACCAGCGTCGGCACCACCGGGCAGGGCGTCAGGGCATTGTCCACCACGTCCGACAGCCGCGTCTGGTGCAGGAAGACATAGACATGCGCCGACAGCCCCTCCCACAGCCGGTTCGCCATCGACTGCGCGCGTGAACCGGACGTGGCGCCCGAGGCGCCCGCCCCCTTGTGCAGCGCATCGACCGTCTCATCGACCGCCTGCAGCACCTCGAAGATGCGGATCTCCGCGGCCGGCCGCGCCAGCCGATAGCCGCCGCCCGGTCCGCGCACGGATTCCACCAGTTCCGCCCGCCGCAGCTTCACGAAAAGCTGCTCGAGATAGGGCAGCGACACTTTCTGCCGTTTCGAGATTTCGCCGAGCGTGACCAGCCCGTCCTTCTGGCTGAGGGCGATATCGACCAGCGCCACCATCGCGTAGCGCCCCTTCGTGCTGAGTTTCATGGCCCCGACCCTCGCGAATAGATTGACCTGACGATCCGCACAGCTTATCTCGCTTGCAGCCTGACCCGGCCCCTGGCCGGAAATTAGAATAATTCTAAGGTGCTGGGGCACATTCGTCAAGAATAGCCTCCGCCCCTCCGAGATGGACAAAGGGACCATATGCCCGAGGTAATATTTCCCGGACCGGAAGGCCGGCTCGAAGGCCGTTACCACCCCCAACGCGAAAAAGACGCTCCCATCGCCATCGTGCTGCACCCGCATCCGCAATTCGGCGGCACGATGAACAACAAGGTCGTCTACAACCTGCATTACGCCTTCTACAACATGGGCTTCACCGTGCTGCGGTTCAATTTCCGCGGCGTCGGGCGATCCCAGGGCGAATATGATCAGGGCGTGGGCGAGCTGTCCGATGCGGCCTCCGCGCTCGACTATCTCCAGTCGATGAACAACAATTCCAAGCATTGCTGGGTCGCCGGCTTCTCCTTCGGCGCGTGGATCGGCATGCAGCTGCTGATGCGCCGGCCCGAGATCACCGGGTTCATCTCGGTCTCGCCGCCCGCCAACATGTATGATTTCTCCTTCCTCGCCCCCTGCCCCTCCTCGGGTCTCGTCATCAACGGCGGGGCCGATCGCGTGGCGCCGCCCGCCGACACCCGCTCGCTGGTCTCGAAGCTGCAGGAACAGCAGGGCATCACCGTCACCCACGAGGAGATCGACGGCTCGGGCCATTTCTTCGAGGAGCCGTACATGGACACGATGATCGACACGGTCAGCGATTACGTGAAGCGGCGCCTGACCGAAACCACGAGGTAGGCCCATGGGCGTGACCGAGGATCTGGCCGACGACCTCGCGCTTCAGGTCATCAAGTATGTCGATGCCTCGGGCGATGAAGGCGTGGTGAACGAAATCGTGGCGCTGCTCGGCGCCACGTCGCAAACCGCCGAGGAGGCGTTTCTCACCTCCATGCGCGTCCGCCGCGCCAACATGAAGGCGCGCGCGCTGCTCTTGCAGAAGGTCAAGGCGTTCAAGGCGAAGCAGGAGGCGGGCACGCCCCCGCCGGACACGCCCAAGACATGAGCGAAGCCCGCCTCGACGCAAGGATCGCCTTCCTGAACGAGGCCTGCCGCCTCAAATCCGTCACCCGCACCACCACGCTCTGCGACGGCTCGCGGTATGAGAATTCGGCCGAGCATAGCTGGCACCTCGCCCTCTACGCCATGGTGCTGGAAGACCACGCGCCCGAGGGCACCGACATCAACCGCGTGATCCGCATGCTCCTGCTGCACGACATCGTCGAAATCGACGCGGGCGACACGCCGATCTACGGCGACACCGGCCATGACGATCAGGCCGAACGCGAAGCAGAAGCCGCCACCCGCCTCTTCGGCCTCCTCCCCGAGGGCCAGCGCGACAGCCTCCGCGCCCTCTGGGAGGAATTCGAAGCCGCCGAAACGCCGGACGCCCGCTTCGCCAAGGCCCTCGACCGCTTCCAGCCACCCAACCAGAACCTCGCCTCCGACGGCATCGGCTGGCGCGAAAACGGCGCCACGTGGGACAAGTTCGAAGCTCGCATCGCCCCGTCCCTGCGCCACACCGTGCCCGCCTTCTGGGACTACATCGCGCCGAAGGTGCGGGCTTGGTTCACACGGAACGGGTGATCCCGCCGTAGGGTGGGTGCCAACCCACCACTCCCCCCGTTCAACCAACTCGCCCGGCGCCTTCGGCTCGACTCCGGGCGAGTATTACCTAACACCCGTCTCGGCCCCTCGCCCCGCCGTTGCACCCCGCACAACATCCGGTACCACCCCCACCGCACGCCACATCAACCCGGCCAATCACCGCCAAAAACACCGACAAATTACCGACGTGATACCGACAGGCCAAACCCAGAAAAATCAGGCCATTAACCGTGATTCGCCCCGAAACCGCGTCAGCTCACGATTTCGCCTTGGCCGCCTTCTTCTTCTCCACGACCTTCTCCGCCAGATCGCGGGCAATGGCGAAGGCCCCCTTGATCTTGTCGCTCTCCTTGGTCCAGTCCCGCCGCACCACGATCTTGTTGTCCTTGACCTTGGCCATGCCCCGCTGGTCCTGCATGAACTGCACCAGCCCCTCGGGAGAGGCGAACTTGTCGTTGTGAAACTGGATCACGGCCCCCTTCGGCCCGCCATCCAGCTTGGCAATCCCCGCGCGTTTGCACATCGCCTTGATCCGCACGATCAGCAGCAGCGTGTTGACCTCCTTGGGCAGTTTCCCGAAGCGGTCGATCAGCTCGGCGGCAAAGCCCTCAAGTTCAACTTTGGTATGCAACCCACTGAGACGGCGATACAATCCTAGCCTGACATCGAGGTCCGGCACATAGTCCTCGGGGATCAGAACCGGCACGCCGAGGTTGATCTGCGGCGCCCATTGCTCGTCCGTCTCGGTCAGCCCTTCCAACTCACCCGCCTTGATCTTGGCAATCGCCTCTTCCAGCATCGACTGGTACAATTCGTAGCCCACGTCGCGCATCTGCCCCGACTGCTCTTCGCCAAGAAGGTTCCCCGCCCCGCGAATATCGAGATCCTGACTGGCCAGCGTGAACCCCGCGCCCAGCGTATCAAGGCTTCCCAGCACCCGCAGCCGCTTCTCGGCGGCCGGGGTCAGCGGCACGCGCGGCTTGGTCGTCAGATACGCATAGGCGCGCTGCTTCGCCCGCCCCACGCGCCCCCGGATCTGGTAGAGCTGCGCCAGCCCAAACATATCGGCCCGGTGGATCACCATCGTGTTCGCCGTGGGAATATCCAAACCTGATTCCACGATCGTCGTCGCCAGCAACACGTCGAACTTCCCGTCGTAGAAGGCATTCATGCGGTTATCCAGCTCGCCCGCCGCCATCTGGCCATGCGCCACCACGTAAGAGACCTCCGGCACCTGCTCCTTGAGGAACTCCTCGATCTCGGGCAGGTCCTTGATCCGCGGCACCACGAAAAAGCTCTGCCCGCCCCGGTAATGCTCGCGCAAGAGCGCCTCGCGGATCGTCACCGTATCGAACTCGCTCACATAGGTCCGGATCGACAGCCGGTCGACCGGCGGCGTGCCGATTATGCTGAGATCCCGGACACCTGAGAGCGAAAGTTGAAGTGTCCGAGGGATCGGCGTGGCGGTCAGCGTCAGCACGTGAACATCACTGCGAAGCTGCTTGAGCCGCTCCTTATGCGCCACGCCAAACCGCTGCTCCTCGTCAATCACCAGAAGCCCCAGATTGGCAAACCGCACCCCCTTGGCCAGAAGCGCATGGGTGCCCACCACGATATCCACCTGACCCCGCGCCAGCGCCTCGCGCGTCTTCGCGGCCTCGGTGGACGAGACAAAGCGCGACAGCGGCCGCACCGAGATCGGAAAGCCCCGGAAGCGTTCGGCAAAGCTCTGGTAATGCTGCCGCGCCAGCAGCGTCGTCGGCGCGATCACCGCCACCTGATAGCCCTGAAGCGCCGCCACGAAGGCCGCGCGCATCGCCACCTCGGTTTTGCCGAAGCCCACGTCGCCACAGATCAGCCGGTCCATCGGCGTGCCCGAATTCAAGTCGTTCAGCACATCCTCGATGGCCCGAAGCTGGTCGTCCGTCTCCTGATACGGGAACCGGGCCGAGAACGCCTCCCACGCGTGGTGCTCGGGCTCCATCACAGCCCCCTTGCGCAGCGCCCGCTCGGCCGCGATCCGGATCAGCCGGTCGGCCATCTCGCGGATGCGTTCCTTGAGCTTGGCCTTCTTCGCCTGCCACGCGCCCCCGCCCAGCCGGTCGAGCAAGCCCTCCTCATGGCCATAGCGGCTGAGCAGTTCGATATTCTCGACCGGCAGGTAAAGCCTTGCCCCTTCGGCATATTCGAGGCTCAGGCACTCATGCGCGGCGCCCGCCGCCGTGATCACCTCCAGCCCGTGATAGCGCCCGATCCCGTGATCCACATGGACCACCAGATCGCCGGGGCTGAGCGATTGCGCCTCGGTCAGGAAGTTCTCCGCCCGCCGCCGCTTGCGCGGCGAGCGGATCAGCCGGTCGCCCAGCACATCCTGCTCGGCGATCACCGTCAGCGCGGGCGCCTCGAACCCGTGTTCCAGCCCCCAGACCGCCAGATGCAGCCCGTGCCGGCCCACGCCGCCGACATCACGCACGGTGACCGCACCGATCAGCCCCTCGTCTTCCAGCAAACCCTCAAGCCGCTCGCGCGCACCTTCCGAATAGCTGGCCAGAAGCACCGGCCCATCGGCCATCTTCGCTTCAATATGGTCCTTCAAGGCGCCGAAAAGGCTGATATTTTCCTGCTGCCGCTCGGGCGAGAAATTGCGCCCGATCCGCCCGCCCGCGTCGATGATATTCGGCCCCGGGCTCTTCGCCAGCGGCGAAAACGCCAGCCGCCGCCGGTCGGAAACCGCCGCCTGCCAGGCATCGTCGTCGAGATACAATTGCTCCGGCGGCACCGGCTTGTAGATCGTCTCTGCCCGCTGCTTCTGCTCCAGCGCGTGCCGCCTTGCCTCGTACTGGTCCTCCACCGTGTCCCACCGCGACAGCCGCGCCGCCTCGACCTGGTCGTCCATCGTCACCGGCGCGCCGGGCATATAGTCGAAGAGCGTCTCGAGCTTCTCGTGAAAGAAGGGCAGCCAATGCTCGATCCCGGCATGCTTGCGCCCCGCGCTCACCGCCTCGTAAAGCGGGTCGTCGGTGCCGGCTGCGCCGAACTCGATCCGGTAATTCTGCCTGAACCGGGTGATCGCCGCCTCGTCGAGGATCACCTCGCTCACCGGCGCCAGTTCCACCTTCGAAAGCTTCTCGGTCGTCCGCTGGCTGCCCGGATCGAACCGGCGCACGCCGTCGAGCACGTCGCCGAACAGATCCAGCCTGACCGGCCCGCCCTCGCCCGGCGGGAAGATGTCGATGATCCCGCCCCGCACGGCATAATCGCCCGGCTCCGTCACCGTCGGGCTCTGCACGAAGCCCATCCGCACGAGGAACGCCTTCAGCGCCCCCTCGTCGATCTGCCGGTCCACCTCGGCCGTGAACGCGGCCTCCTTCAGCACCTCGCGCGGCGGCACCCGCTGCGTGGCGGCATTGAGCGTGGTCAACAGCACGAACTGCTTCGGCGCCCCGTGCACAAGCCCCGCCAGCGTCGCCATCCGGGCGGCGGAAATGTCGGCATTCGGTGAAATCCGGTCATAGGGCAGGCAATCCCACCCCGGAAAGCGCAGCACCGGCATGCCCGGCGCGAAGAAGGCCAGCGCCTCGGCCACCTGCGCCAGCCGCTTGTCATCGCGCGCCACGTGAATGACCGGGCCGCCACCGCGCTCGGCCTCCTTCAGGATCAGCCGCGCGTCGAACCCTTCGGGCGCGCCGCCCACGATGATGTGCTTCGCTTCGCTCATATCTCTCCGCCGGCGGGCCGGACCCTAGCCGAGCGCCCCGATCGTCATGTTCTGCAGCATGCCCCACATGGCGGTGACGAAGATCGAGATCACCCCCACCACCTGTGTCAGCACCCTTTGCTTGTGCATCATCCTGTAGAGCGCCTCGCCCGACAGGCCGTCGCGCCGGATCACGTGCGACGTGGCCACCGACAAAAGCCCCACGATGGTCATCGGGAACAGCAGCAGGAACACCGCCTGCGAGAACTCGTTCCCATAAACGAAGCCCAGCAGCACGAGCATCGTCAGCATGAAACAGGTGAACCCCGCCAGAAGCAGGCCGGATTCCTCGGCGATGAGCAGGATGCGGTTGGTGTTGATCCGCACCATCTGCTCGAGATCCTGCATCCGCTCCTGGCTGTCGTCCTTGCGGGCGCGCAGGGCCATGTCCCACGGCACGCCCAGCACCCAGTGACTGGCCGTCGACCACATCACGGCCAGAATGATCCAGTACCAGAGGTTACTGAAACTGCGCATATCGATGAGTTCGAAGACGCTCTGGTACCAGTCCACGAGATTGAGCCTGTCATACGTTTCTTGCCCGGCCGGCCCCGGGGTTCACCCCTCATAGCGCCGCCACGCGGCAATTCCTACCCTTGAGATACGCAAATTTCCGTGCCAGTGACACGGGAACGAACGACAAGGATTGACACCCATGCGCCCGACCCAGGCCCCCTTCCCCGCCACCCGCCTGCGCCGCATCCGGCAAAGCCCCGCGATCCGCGCGCTGGTGGCCGAGAACACGCTGACGGCGGGCGACCTGATCTGGCCGGTCTTCGTGCGCGAGGGCGAAGGCGTGGAGGAACCGGTGCCGTCGATGCCCGGCGTGGTGCGGCGCAGCGTCGACCGCGTGGTCGAGGCCGCGCGCGAGGCGACCGATCTGGGCATCCCCGCCATCTGCCTCTTTCCCTATACCGACCCCGCCAACCGCACCGCCGACTGCGCCGAGGCATGGAACCCCGAGAACCTCTCGAACCGCGCCACCCGCGCCATCAAGGCCGCCGTGCCGGACATGGCCATCATGACCGACGTGGCGCTCGACCCCTATTCCGACACCGGCCATGACGGCTTCGTGGTGGATGGCGAGATCGTCAATGACGAAACCGTCGAGGCGCTGGTCAAACAGGCGCTGTCACAGGCCGAGGCCGGGGTCGACATCATCGGGCCCTCGGACATGATGGATGGCCGCATCGGCGCGATCCGCTCCGCGCTCGAGGGCGCGGGCCACCGCAACGTGATGCTGCTTTCCTACGCCGCCAAGTATGCCTCGGCCTTCTACGGGCCCTTCCGCGACGCGGTGGGCGCCAGCGGCGCGCTCAAGGGCGACAAGAAGACCTACCAGATGGATGCCGCCAATACCGACGAGGCGCTGCGCTGCGTCGCCCGTGACCTTGCCGAAGGCGCCGACATGGTGATGGTCAAGCCCGGCATGCCCTATCTCGACATCTGCCGAAGGGTGAAGGATGAATTCGCCGCCCCCACCTTCGCCTATCAGGTGTCCGGCGAATACGCGATGATCATGGCCGCGGCGCAGAACGGCTGGATCGACGGCGACCGGGCGATGGCGGAAAGCCTGATGGCCTTCAAGCGCGCGGGCTGCGACGGGGTTCTGACCTATTTCGCCCCGGCCATGGCACGGGCTCTCGCCTGAGAAACGGCGCCGCCCGGTCTTGCCGTCGGACGCCTCCGGCGGGAGTATTTTCGGAAAGATGAAGGGCCGTTCACGAAGCCTTAAACCCCTTGCGGGATAGTTTCCGCGAATCGCCCTGGCCCGGTCCGCGGCGCGCCCCGGTCGCAATAACCCGCCGAAACGGCGCTTTACGGGTGACACTTTGCCGAGGCGCCCCTATACTCCGCCCCAGATCGGCAGGTACATGCCGACGCGGAACACAGGCAGTCACAGGCAAAAATCATGAGCACTCTTTCCAGACGCAGCTTCACGCTCGGCATGCTGGCCACCACCCCGGTCGTCGCCGCATGCGGCAACGGGGTCGGCAGCACCAAGGGCACCGAAATCGACGCCCGCGCCGATGCCACCATCAACCACCTCTACAGCACCTACCCCGCCACGCGCGAGATCGCCGACAAGTCGACCGGCGTGCTGGTCATGCCGCTGATGACCGAGGGCGGTTTCATCGTCGGCGGCGGCTATGGCCGCGGCGCGCTCCGGGTGGGCGGCGTGACGGTCGATTACTACTCGGCCACCAAGGGCAGCGTCGGGCTTCAGATCGGCGCCCAGCAATTCGCGCATGTCCTGTTCTTCATGACCGAGGACGCGCTCAGCCGCTTCCGCCGGGGCACCGGCTGGGTCGCGGGGGCGGACGTGGAATATGTCTTCAACGATCAGGGCGGCAACCTGCGCGCCGATACGGTGACCACGACGGCCCCGGTGGTCGCGGTCGTCTTCGGTCAGGCGGGGGCGCTGGTGGGCGCCTCGCTCGAAGGCATGAAATACACCCGCATCATTCCCTGACCGGCCCATCGCGGCGGATCAGTCAGCCCCGGGCAAACCGCCCGGGGTTTTTCGTTTCGTTAACGATGGTTAATGAAGCGTGAACTCCCCAACCACCTGCCGCCACTCGCCGGGCGAGATCAGCTTGCGATGGGTGAACTGCACCGAATGCAGCGGCCCCTCGATCTCCTTCTGCCAGAACTCCACGAACTCGAACAGCCGCGGGTGATCGGGCGCGATGTCATATTCCTGCCAGACGAAACTGTTGAGAACATGGGCATAGTCGGGCATGTGATAGAAGAACTCCGCCGTGGTCAGGCCATAGCCCTTCAGCATCATCTCCGTCTCGGTCATCGTTACACCTCCTGCCGGAACCTCGGATTTTTTGCCTTTGGTTCCTATAAGGATGCCGCGATTTTTTTACTTTTCAACAAAAACAGTATGTTAGCAGCCATCCGCGCCGGCTGCCAAACCGCCCGCCAACCGGGCCGGGCATTGCGCATTGCACCCCCTGCAAGGCCTCTGATATACCCCTGTCAACGGTATAAAGAGACAGCAGGACAGAGCGGGCAGAAACGTGAACGATACGCCGGAAACACCTGAAAACGAAGACGAAATGCCCAACGGCGGCTCCGGCCCCGAGCGTCCCGTTCATGACGGGCCGACGATCTCGATCGCGGAGGAGATGAAGACCTCCTATCTCGACTACGCGATGAGCGTGATCGTCAGCCGCGCGATCCCCGATCTGCGCGACGGCCTGAAACCTGTGCACCGGCGCATTCTTTACGCCATGCACGAGACCGGAAACACCCACGACAAGCCCTATCGCAAGTCCGCCCGCCCGGTCGGCGACGTCATGGGTAAGTACCACCCGCACGGCGATTCCGCGATCTATGACGCGCTGGTGCGGATGGCGCAGGATTTCTCGATGTCCCTGCCCCTGCTCGACGGACAGGGCAATTTCGGCTCGATGGACGGCGACAACCCCGCCGCCATGCGCTATACCGAGGTGCGCATGGACAAGCCGGCGCAGTCGCTTCTCGCCGATATCGAGAAGGACACGGTCGACTTTCAGGACAATTACGACGGCAAGGACCGCGAGCCCTCCGTCCTGCCCGCGCGCTTTCCCAACATGCTGGTCAACGGCGCCGGCGGCATCGCGGTGGGCATGGCCACCAACATCCCGCCGCACAACCTCGGCGAGATCGTGGATGCCACGCTGGCCCTGATCGAGAACCCCGATCTCAGCAGCGAGCAACTGATCCAGTACGTGCCCGGCCCCGATTTTCCCACCGGCGGGCTGATGCTGGGCCGCTCCGGCGCGCGCAAGGCCTATCTCGAAGGGCGCGGCAGCGTCATCATCCGCTCGAAAACCCGGGTCGAGGAGCTGCGCAAAGACCGCTATGCCATCGTCATCGACGAGATCCCCTATCAGGTGAACAAGGCGGCGATGATCGAGAAGATCGCCGAAACCGCCCGCGAGAAGCGGATCGAGGGCATCGCCCACGTGCAGGACGAGAGCGACCGCACCGGCGTGCGCGTGGTGGTCGAGCTCAAGCGCGACGCCACGCCCGAGGTGGTGCTGAACCAGCTCTTCCGCTTCACGCCGATGCAAACCTCCTTCGGCTGCAACATGCTGGCGCTCAACGGCGGCAAGCCAGAGCAACTGACGCTGCACGGATTTCTCAGCGCTTTCATAAGCTTCCGGGAAGAAGTTGTCGCACGCCGCACCGCCCATGACCTGCGCAAGGCGCGCGAGCGCAGCCACGTGCTCTGCGGTCTGGCCGTCGCCGTCTCGAACGTCGACGAGGTGGTCGCCACCATCCGCGCCTCGGCCGATGCGGCGGAAGCGCGCGAGAAACTGATGACCCGCCGCTGGCCGGCGCAGGACATCCTCGAATATATCGCCCTGATCGACGATCCGACCCATACGGCGAACGAGGACGGCACCTATAACCTGTCCGAGACACAGGCCCGCGCCATCCTCGATCTGCGCCTGCAGCGCCTGACGCAACTGGGCGTGCAAGAGGTCACCGACGAGCTGCAAGAGCTCGCCGCCAAGATCAAGGAATACCTCGCCATCCTCGCCAGCCGCGAGCGGATCATGCAGATCATCTCGGACGAGCTGACCGAGGTGAAGGAGCAATTCGCCGTCCCCCGCCGCACCGAGATCGTCGACTGGTCCGGCGACATGGAAGACGAGGACCTGATCGAGCGCGAGGACATGGTCGTCACCGTCACGCAAGGCGGCTATATCAAGCGCACCGCGCTGGCCGATTTCCGCGCCCAGAAACGCGGCGGCAAGGGCCTTTCCGGCATGCAGACCAAGGAAGAGGACGTGGTCACCACCCTCTTCGTCGCCAACACCCACACCCAGCTTCTGTTCTTCACCACCGACGGGATGGCCTACAAGCTCAAAACATGGCGCCTCCCGCTGGGCGGGCGCACGTCGAAAGGCAAGGCGATCGTCAACATCCTGCCCATCCCGCAGGGGGTCTCCGTCGCCGCGATCATGCCGGTCGACGTACCCGAGGACGAGTGGGAAAACCTGCAGATTTTCTTCGCCACCTCCGCCGGAGATGTGCGGCGTAACGCCTTGTCGGACTTCACGAATGTCAAATCCAACGGCAAGATCGCAATGAAGCTGCCCGAGGATGGCACCCGGCTTGTGAACGCCCGCATCTGCTCGGAAGAGGATGACATCATGCTCTTCACCGACAGCGGCCGCGCCATCCGCTTCCCCACCACCGAGGTGCGCGTCTTCAAGGGCCGCGATTCCACCGGGGTGCGCGGTATCCGCCTGCAGAATGGCGACAAGGTCGTCTCCATGTCGGTCATCCGCCATTTCGACGCGACACCGGACGAACGCGCCGCCTATCTCAAGATGCGCCGCCAGATGGCCGGGGCCGAGGACGAGGGCAACTCCGACGAGGAAGGCAATGCCGATGCCGCCATCTCCAACGAGCGGTTCGAGGAGATGCGCGCGGCCGAGAACCTGCTGCTCACCATCACCGAGGGCGGCTCGGGCAAGCTCAGCTCCAGCCACGACTATCCCGTTCGGGGCCGTGGCGGCATGGGCGTTCAGGCGATGGACAAGGCCATGCGCGGCGGCGCGCTGGTCGCCTCCTTCCCGGTCGAGCCGGAAGACCAGATCATGCTCGCCACCTCGCGCGGCCAGTCGATCCGCGTGCCGGTCGACGGCATCTCCTTCCGCTCCCGCGGGGCGGGCGGCGTCAAGGTATTCAACACCGGCAAGGGCGAAAAGGTCGTCAGCGTCGCATGGATCGCCGAACAGGCCGAGGAGGAGGCGGAAGACGCGGAGGCCTGAGGCACTCGCTCAAACGTGAGCGCTTCCGCCAGCAATTTCCGTCTTTGCGCTCAAGTTTCGCCACATTTGAGGCCCAGAAAACGGGTTCGATAAGCGTGTGCGCCCCATGCCGGGCGCATTTGCCTTGCGATCAACCCTCTCTCGCGGACCAAATGCGCGGGTCGTACAGGACAACCGTGGTGCCGACCAAGAACGAACGCTGGCTTGACCATACCGGTCTCAACCTGATCCGGATCGTGATCGGGTCCTATTTCGTGGCGATCTCCCTCGGCCTGATCGAGGGGGTCGACCATGCCGCGCTCTTCGCGCCCCTGCTCGACGGTCAGACGGCCCGGCTGGCGGGGATGGGCGTGCTCTTCACCCTGTCGGTGGTGTTCATCTCCGGGCTGGCGCTGCGCCTCGCCGCGCTGTCGCTGGCGCTGTTCATCCTCTGCTCCAGCGTGGCCCAGAATTTTTTCGGCCCCGAGCCGCTGCCGATGTCGTCCTTCTGGCGCGACCTCGCGCTGGTCTGCGCGGTGCTGATGTCCTACTCCACCCTGCGCCGGCAGGAATTGCGCAAGGCGGCGCTGATCATGCGGCGCCGGGCGGCGCGGATCAAGCACGGCAAGTTCTCCACGGTCACGCCCCGCCGGGTCACCGTGCGCAACAAGCCCGTGGCCGACATTGCCGGCAAGGCGGCGGGCCGGGACCCCGACGGCCCGGATTACGACCGCGTGCTGCGCCCCCTGATCGCGCCCACCGGCCCGATCAAGCGCCCCGAACCGCCGGTCGCCCCGCGGCCGCAGTTCACGCCGGACACGCCGGCCAATGACCGCGGCGCACCGCAAGCCCCGCTGCGGCTGACCGAGCGGCTGCGCCTGCTCCCGCCGCCGGCAGAGGCCGACGACGAGATCGAAAACATCTTCTCGAATATCTGAAACCCGGCGCTGGCCGCCGGAACGGCTCAGTTGGACAGGTTGTTGACCGAGGAACTGACGCCGATCACCGTGCCGAACAGGCCGATGATGGTCTGCACCGCCGTCACCGGCGATTCGGTCGCCATCAGCGTGTCGTTCGGCATGATCTGGAACTGCCGCGCGGCGAACAGACCGTCGGCGCTGGTCATGTCGATCGAAAAGATCACCTGCTGCATGTCCGGCCCGCGCGGGCCCGGCGTCAGGTGGCGCGGATGGTATTCGCGCAGCACGAGGATGCCCTGCGGATTGGCCCGCCCGGGGTTGAGCCCGCCCGAGGCCGACAGCGCGTCGAGCGCGTTCATCTGTTCCTTCTCGAAATAGACGAGCTTCTGGTCGCGCGACGCGCCCAGCACGGTAAAGGTGCGGCCATCCTCAACGATGGCGATCTGGTCGCCGCCGTGAACGGTGATGTTCATCGCCGGTTCGGCCAGCACGGATTCGACGCGCGTCTCGTAGACCTGCCCGCCCCGCTGCAGCCGCACGCGCGGGTGGCGCAGCGCGGTGTTCACGCCGCCGGCCAGCGCCAGAACGCTCAGCAGGCGGGTATCGCGGTTCTCCAGCGGGTAGCGGCCGGGGGCGCCCACGCCGCTGGCCACGTCGACCGAGTTGTTCCGCCCCGGCGTCACCTGCACCTGCACCTGCGCGGCGGGCACGATCATCTCCATCTTCCGCTGGATCCGATTGCGGGCCGCGTCGGCGGACAGCCCGCGCACATGCACGTCGCCGACATAGGGCAGAAAGACCGAGCCCGAAGACGACACCGTCAGCGGCGGAATCGGCGTCTGCTTGGTGCCGTCCGAGATCAGCGAGTTTTCCTGGTTGTCCCAGACCACCACGTCAAGCCGGTCGCCGGTCTGGATGACCGAGGAATCCGGCCCGCGATTGGCATGGAACCACCTATGGTGTTCCTGATCGCCGGTATAGGGCCATGTCGAGATCATCGGCGTGGCCGCGCGGGTCACCTCGACAACCTGAAAGGTGGGATTCTCCGACGCGCCCTGATTGACGACTTCCCTTTGCACCGCCGCCCCCCGGGGCAGAGAGCAGGCCCCGATCGAAAGGGCCACGCCAACCAGCAGGATCGTCTTGGAAAATCGCATCAAATCGTCGTCCCCTGACTTCTTGGTATTGGCAGTTCACTACCCCATCGAAAGGATGTTAGACAACGGAAATCTATCCGCATCTGGTGGTTGGGCGTGATCGTGACACAATTCCCGCAAGCAGCCGATATATTGTTCACCGGCGCGGGCGGACGGCTTGGCCGGCTTTTGCAGCGTGCGGCCCGGCGCGAGGGCTCTGGCGCGGGGCGGCTGGCGTTCCAGTCGCGCCGTCCCGGCACCGGGCTGACATGGTCACCGGGCGACCCGCTCTCGGCCCTGCCGGAATGCGATACGGTGGTGGCGCTCTGGGGGCGGACGGGCGGCACCGCGGCGGCGCTGGCCGAGAACGGCGCCCTTGTCGCCTTCAGCCATGCCGTTGCGCTTGCCTGTGGCGCAAGGCGGCTGTTCCACCTGTCCTCGGCGGCGGTCTACGGCCCCGGCCAGCGCATGGACGAGACCACGCCGCCGCAGCCCGCGGCGGATTACGGCCGGTCGAAACTGGCGATGGAGCACGAGGTGGCCCACCTGCCCCGGAACAACCGGATCGCCCATTGCTGCCTGCGGCTTGCCAATGTCGTGGGCGCCGACAGCCTCGCGCCGGGCCTGCGGGGGGACGGCCCCGTGGGCATGGACCGGTTCGACGATGGCGGCGGCCCGGTCCGCAGCTATATCGCGCCGGGCGACCTGTTGCGGGTTCTCCTCGGGCTGGCCGGTCTGCCGCCGGAGCACCTCCCCGACACGCTCAACATCGCCGCCCCCGCCCCGGTCCGCATGGAGGATCTCGTCGGCGCCCGCGGTCTCGGGCTCGACTGGCGCCCGGCCCCGCCCTCGGCGACGCACGAGGTCTCGCTCGACGCCGCCCGCCTGTCGACTCTCCTGCCGGAGGCGATCCGCCACGAGGCAGCCAGCGGCATGGTGGCCGACTGGGCCGCGCTGGAGGCGCCGGAATGACCCTGTCGAAACGGCTGATGGATATCGGCCTTGCGCTCCTCCTCCTCATCGTGCTGGCCGCGCCCATCCTGATCATCGCGCTTTGGGTGCTGATCGTCGACGGGCGCCCCGTCTTCTACCCCTCGGAACGGATGAAGACGCCCGCGACACCCTTCACCCTCTGGAAATTCCGCACGATGCGCTCCGACCTGAGCGATACCGGCGTCTCCGGCGGCTACAAGGCCGCCCGGATCACCCGCACGGGGCGTGTCCTCAGGGGCAAGCGCCTCGACGAACTGCCGCAGCTTTTCAACATCCTGAAAGGCGACATGAGCTTCGTCGGCCCGCGCCCGCCCCTGCGCCGCTACGTCGAGCTACGCCCCGACCTCTATGCGCAGATCCTCCGCAACCGGCCGGGCGTCACCGGCCTTGCCACGCTGCGCTACCACGCGCACGAGGAGAAACTGCTGTCGCGCTGCGCCGACGCCGCCGAGACCGAGCGCGTCTACCTCAAACACTGCGTCCCGGCCAAGGCGCGATTCGATCTGATCTGGGCGCACAACCGCTCGTTTTGCTTCGATGCAGCATTAATCGTGGAAACTGTGCGCCGCGTTCTCCTCCGGCGGCGCGCGAAATAGGCCGCGGCCGGCGCCAAAACCCCTTTGTTTGCGCGGAAATCCGCGTCTGACGGCGATAGGGCTTGTGGCCCGGTCGCCTCTTGCAATACATTGATTTCAGGACACCTTGGGCACATTACGGCGCTTTTCACGCGGCTGGTGCAGCCGCGGCGGGGTCTGGAGAAATGACACCGGGAGATGCTCCGGCATGTTCTACAATCTGGTCGTCGCCCTGACCCGACAGCAGAAACGTTTCATCATCCTCTCGGTGGACCTGTTGCTGATCGCGCTGTCCTTCGTCTTGGCAAAGTCCATCGTCATGCACCCGGTCAGCCTGTTGGAAGCGCCGGGAACCTCGGCCCTGTTCGTGCTGGCCATGATGGTGACGGGCGCGACCGCGACGGTCACGCAGGGGCTGCACAAGGTCAAGCTCAACGCCTACCAGATGCAGGGCGTGATGGAATCCGCCATCGTCGCCGCGGTGCTGATGGCGACCGGCATGATGCTCTCCTATCTGGGCGCGATCAGAGGCGGCTCGCCCCAGCTTTTCATCGTCGTCGGCATGACCTTCCTGATCCTGTCGGTCGCCATCCGCCTGCTGATGCGCCGGGTGTTGCTGCGGATCTATGCCAAGGGCACCAAGCGCAAGCCGCTGATCATCTTCGGCGCGGGGCAAACCGGGCAGCAGCTCGCCATGGCGCTGGCCACCGACGACGCTGTCGAACCCGTGGCCTTCGTCGACGATGACCACCGCCTTCAGGGCCTGACCGTCGCCGGCCTGCGCGTCTACCCGGCAACCGACCTGATGAAGGTGGTCAAGCGCCGGGGCGTCAAACGGATCGTGCTGGCCATCCCCAGCGCCAACCGCAACAAGCGGGCCGAGATCACCCGCCGCCTGTCGCGCACGGGCTGCGAGGTGCATGCCCTGCCCTCCTTCGCCGATCTCGTCGCCAACAACGCCCGCAACCTCTCCGACACCCGGCCGGTCGATGTCAACGAACTGCTGGGCCGCGACCAGATGGAAGAGGAGCTTCCGGGCGTCAGCGACACCTACCAGGGCCGCAACATCATGGTCACCGGCGCCGGCGGCTCGATCGGCTCGGAAATCTGCCGCCAGCTCATCACCTGCCGCCCGGCCTCGCTCATCCTCGTCGATCACAGCGAACTGGCGCTCTTCGAGATCGACCGCGAACTGCGCAGCTACTGCCGCAATGTCGAGATCGTGCCGGTTCTGGGCTCCGTCTGCGACAAATCGCTGGTCGAGGCGGCGCTTGCCGACAACGACGTCAATATCGTCCTGCACGCCGCGGCCTACAAGCATGTGCCGCTGGTCGAGGCCAACGGGCTGGAAGGCATCCGCGTCAACGTCTTCGGCACCAAGACCGTGGCCGACGCGGCCGGGGCGGCGGGGGTGGAGCGCTTCATCCTCGTCTCGACCGACAAGGCCGTGCGCCCCTCCAGCATCATGGGCGCCTCCAAGCGCTTCGCCGAACTGCTGGTGCAGGATCTCGCCACCCGCAGCAAGACCACGCGCTTCTCCATGGTCCGCTTCGGCAACGTGCTGGGCTCGTCGGGCTCGGTCATCCCGATCTTCCAAAAACAGATCTCGCGCGGCGGCCCGGTCACCCTGACCCACGCCGATATCACCCGCTATTTCATGACCATCCCCGAGGCCGTGCGCCTCGTGCTGCTGGCCGGCTCCTTCGCCCGCGGCGGCGATGTGTTTGTGCTCGACATGGGCAAGCCCGTGCCGGTCCGCCAACTGGCCCGCAAGATGATCGAAAGCGCGGGCTACACCGTCAAGGACAGCGCGAACCCCACCGGCGATATCGAGATCAAGATCACCGGCCTGCGCCCCGGCGAGAAGCTGCACGAGGAGCTTCTGATCGGCTCCGACATGCTGACAACGCCCCACCCCAAAATCCTGCGGGCACAGGAAACCGGTCTGTCCGAGATCGAGATGGCCAAGGCGATCCAGTCCCTGCGTCAGGCGCTCGACACCCGCGGGCTGGACCTGATGAAGCAGACCCTCGAAAAATGGATCGAGAAGGACGTCGCAAAGACCATCAAAACGGTCAACGAGTAAGCGCCCTCACGCCTCCGCCTTCTCCGCCAGCGTCAGCCATTCCTCTTCCGCCTCCGCCAGCGCCGCCTGCCGCTTGCTCAGCGCATCGGTGGCCTTCCTGAACTTCTCCGGCTCGCGGGTGAACAGCTCGGCATCCGACAACAGCCCCTCCAGCTTGGCAATCTCGCCCTCCAGCCGTTCGATCAGGCCGGGCAACTCCTCCAGCCGGTGCTTCTCGGTGAAACTCAGCTTGGGCTTCGATTTCGATGCGGGCGCAGATTTGGGCTCGGCCGGTTGCGCCGGTTTCGCCTTGGGCTTCGCAGGCTCGGCCGCCTCCGGCGCCGCCTCGGCCCGCTGCGCCCGGTAATCCGACCAGCCGCCGGCATAGACCGTAGCCTGCCCGTCGCCTTCCATCGCGATGGTCGTGGTCGCCACCCGGTCAAGGAAATCCCGGTCGTGGCTGACCAGCAGCACGGTGCCGTCGAAATCGTCCAGCAACTCCTGCAACAGGTCGAGCGATTCGATATCCAGATCGTTGGTCGGCTCGTCGAGCACCAGCAGGTTGCTCTCCCGCGCCAACAGCTTGGCCAGCAGAAGCCGCGCCTTCTCGCCCCCCGACAGCGACCGCACCGGCGCCCGCACCTGCCGCTCGTCGAACAGGAATTCCTTGAGATAGCCCACGACATGCTTCGGCTGCCCCCGCACCAGCACCTGGTCGGCCTGCCCCGACACCCGCATGTCGCGGTCGCCGGTCAGGTTCTCCCACAGGCTCATGTCCGGGTCGAGCCCGGCGCGCGACTGGTCGAAGATCGCAGGCTCCAGACTGGTGCCATGGGTCACCGTGCCGCTATCGGGCGCCTCGCGTTTCATCAGCATGTTGAGCAGCGTCGTCTTGCCCACGCCGTTGGGCCCCACAAAGGCGATCCGGTCCTTGCGCAGCACCTTCAGGCTGAAATCCTGCAGGATCACGTTCCCGCCGTAAGCCTTTGAAATCCCTTCCGCCTCGATCACCTTGCGGCCCGATTTCGGCCCCGAATCAAGCGCCATCGCCGCCGTGCCCTGTCGCTTGATCTGCGAGGCCCGCTCGGCCCGCAGATCCTGCAGCGCGCGCACCCGGCCCTGGTTGCGCTTGCGCCGGGCGGAAATGCCCTCGACCGCCCACCGCGCCTCGGCCTTGATCTTCTGATCCAGCTTGTGGCGGCTCGCGTCTTCCTCGTCCCAGACCTTGTCGCGCCACGCCTCGAAATCGGTGAACCCCCGCTCTTGCCGGCGGGTGATTCCCCTGTCCACCCAAAGGGTTGCGCGCGTCAGTTCACGCAGGAAAGTCCGGTCGTGGCTGATCAGAACAAAGGCCTTGCGCGTGTCCTTGAGCTGTTTTTCCAGCCACCCGATCGCCTGAATATCAAGGTGGTTCGTCGGCTCATCGAGCAGCATCAGGTCCGGCCCCTCGGCCAGCAGCTTGGCCAGCGCCGCGCGCCGCCGTTCCCCGCCCGAGGCGGTCTGCGGCGACAGGCCGGGATCGAATTTCAGCCCTTCGGCCACCATCTCGACCCGGTATTCCTCGCCCGCGTCCAATTCGCTCGCCGCGAAATCGCCCAGCGTGGCAAAGCCAGAGATATCCGGGTGCTGCTCCATATAGCCCACGGACATGCCCGGCGGCACCGACCGCGCGCCGGTATCGGGCTCCACCAGCCCGGCCATGATCTTCATCAGGGTCGATTTCCCCGACCCGTTGCGCCCCACGAGCGCCACGCGGTCGCCCTGCTGCACGGTGAGCGAGACGTCGCGAAAGAGCGGCTCGCCCCCGAAGGTCAGCGAAATGTCTGAAAGTTGGAGAAGCGGTGCCTTGGCCATGGCCGGCAGCTATCCCGCCGCCCGGTCATGGTCAAGCGGGCCCGTGCGGCACGCCGCCTTTTCAGCCCGCCGTCGCCCGCAACAGCCGCTTGCGGGTCGCCGGAATGGCGGCAATCTCCAGCCCGGTGAAGACATGCAGCGTGTTCATCTGCCGGTCGACCACCGCATGATCGCTGACCCAGCCGCCCATCAGCAGGTAGGTCCGCAACAAGGGCGGCATCCGCAGCATGGCAAGCTTCGCATCGGGCTTGCGCCGGCGCAGCTTCTGGGCGAACCGGAACACCGACGGCGCCTTCACCCGCGGCAGCCAGCGGCGGGGGCCGAGGTGGCGATCCTTCAGCATGGCGAAGGCATCGGCGTAAAGCTCGGCATCGGTGCCCTTGAACGAGGAACAGCCGAACAGCATCTCGACCCCGTTCTCATCCACAAACCGCGTCATCGCACCCCACGCCACCCGCAGGATATCCGGATCGCGGGCGTCGGGATGGATGCAGAACCGCCCCATCTCGACCATCGGCCCCTCGAAATCCTTCAGCGCCGACAGCTCGTAGAACTGCGCCGAATAGCTCCGCCCGATCTCCGCCCCGCCGGTCAGCGGCAGCATCCGGAAACAACAGACCAGCCGCCCGGTCGCGCTTTCCTCGACAAGGATATGGGTGCAGATGTCGTCGAAGGCGTCGGCGTCGATGCCGGGCACGTCCTCGCCCTGCTTGAAGGCAACGAAGCGCAGCCGCTGCGCGGCACGGATATCGGCCTCCGTCCCGGCCATCCTGGTGCTGTAGCGCCCCTTGCGGAACATCGCCCTGCCCATCCTCCGACACCTACCCTCGAAGGTAGTCGCGCGGGCATTAACACACAAGATGTGACAGGGCCGTGACGCGCCCCCCCGATCAGTTGAAGAGCTGGCTCGGGTCGATATTGCCGAAATTGCCGAAGATCTGCCGCAGCAGGCCGTTGCCCATGACCGAGGAATCCGTCACCCGCCGCGTCAGCGGAACGACATTCCCGTCCTCCAGCCCGAAGCTCTCGATATTCCGGATCGTGTCGTTCTCGTTGAAGCTGATCGCCACGACCTGCCGCTCGATCACTTCGGGCGCGCGCATGCCGTATTCGCGCATCCGGCTCTTGACGTAGTAGTAATCCCCGTCGCTCAGCAGGCCCGAGGCCGAGGGCGCGCCGATCACCTCGTCCACCGTGGCGCGGGTATCGACGCCGACGGTCAGCTTGTTGAGATCGCGGGCCGGTGGCACGTAACCGTGGTTCTGGTACTGCGACTGACACGCCCCCAGCGCCAGAAGACAGACCACGGCCAGCGCGCTGGCCAACCGGTTGCGAATACCCATCATCATCTGTCCTCTTGAACTCAGCCCCGATTGCTTTCACACCCGCTTACAACAAGCTAGGCTGTATGTTCAAGAAATGATGAGAGAGGCCCGATGCCGGAACATCCCCGGAAATCCGCCCTTTACCGCGTAAGCGGCCTGTCCCCGCGCAGGCCGCAGCCCTTCGAGATCGCCCCCGGCCCCGACGTGCTGCAACAGGTGGCCGACGAACTGGGCATTCTCGGACTGCGCAAACTGCGCTTCACCGGCGAGCTCAGCGCCGAGGGCAAGGAGGACTGGCGGCTCGACGGCCATCTGGGCGCCACCGTCACCCAAGCCTGCGTCGTCACGCTCGAGCCGGTCAACACCCGCATCGAGGAGGATGTCGCCCGCCGCTTCCTCGCCAACTGGCCCCCGCCCGAGGAAAAGGGCGAGGAGGTCGAGATGCCCGAGGACGAAACCATCGACCCGCTGGGCGAACAGATCGACCTCTGGGCGGTGATGACCGAGGCGCTGGCGCTCGCCCTGCCCGCCTATCCCCGCGCCGATGATGCCGAGCTGGAAACCGACAGCGCGATTCCCCCCGGCGCCGCCCCGATCGAGGAGGAGGAAACCAAGCCCTTCGCCGCGCTTGCCGACCTGAAGAAAAAACTCGAGGATGATGACAAGTAACCAGCCAAAAAATCGCTTGCTCCTGCAACGATTCCCTGTATTTTCGCGCTCTCACCGGAATTTGGGGTTGAACCGGCGGCTCGAGACAGATTAAGAGCCGCCTCAACCCGTGACACACGGGTCTTTCCAAGGACCCACAGAAAACTGAGGTTGCGACATGGCCGTCCAACAGAACAAAGTATCGAAATCGCGCCGCAACAACCGTCGCGCCCATGACGCGCTGACCGGGGCGAACCCGAACGAGTGCCCCAACTGCGGCGAACTCAAGCGCCCGCACCACGTCTGTGCCGCTTGCGGTCACTATGCCGACCGCGAGGTCGTGGCGATGGTTGACGAGGTCGATCTGGACGACGACGCAGCCTGAATGACTCGGGGGCGCGCGTCCTGATGACCGCAGACTCGGATCAGACCAGGGCACGCCCGAAACGCACGATCATTTCCGTCGACGCGATGGGGGGCGATCTGGGGCCGGCAACCGTGGTTGCCGGCATTGCGCGTTCGGCCAAGAAGAACGACGAGATCGGCTTCATCCTGCATGGCCGCAAGGGCATCCTCGAACCGCTCGTCGCCAAGCGCAAGACGCTCGAGGGCCGCTGCGAGATCCGCGATGCGCCCGATGTCGTCTCGATGGACGAAAAGCCCAGCCAGGTGATCCGCCACGGCCGGGAGACCTCTATGTGGTCGGCGCTGGAATCGGTCCGCAACGGCGAGGCCACGGTCTGCGTCTCCTGCGGCAATACCGGCGCGCTGATGCTGATGTCGGTGGTCCGGCTGCGCAAGCTTCCCAGCATCTACCGCCCGGCTATCGGCGTGCTCTGGCCCTCGCAGAACCCGCAGGGCTTCAACATCATGCTCGACGGCGGCGCCGATATCCGGGCCGATGCCAAGGACCTGATGCAATACGCGCTGATGGGCACCTCCTATGCCCGCAACGGCTTCGGCCTCAAGCGCCCGCGCGTCGGCCTGCTGAACGTGGGCACCGAGGAACACAAGGGCCGGGCCGAACTGCGCGAGGCGCATGACCTGATCTCTGCCAACGCCCGCAAGGCCGATTTCGAATTCGTCGGCTTCGTCGAGGGGCGCGACCTGCCCGGCACGCTCTGCGACGTGATCGTCACCGACGGCTTCACCGGCAATATCGCGCTCAAGACCGGCGAAGGCGTGGCCAAGCTCGTCTCCGACCTGCTGAAGGAGGCGTTCCGCTACACCCCGCTGTCGCGCTTTGCCTCGGTCCTCGCCTACGCCTCGCTCCAGCGCCTGAAGAAGCGAATCGACCCGCGCCGCGCCAATGGCGGGGTGTTTCTCGGGCTGAACGGCACGGTGGTGAAATCCCACGGCGCGGCCGACGCGATGGGGGTGTCCTCGGCCGTCAAGCTGGCCTTCCAGCTTGCCCAGACCGGGTTCACCGAAAAACTCGCCGCGCGGGTTGCATCTGCCTCGTTGCTTGATCAGGATGACGCGACCGAAGACTCGAAATCCAGCGGTGACCCTGCATGACAATACGCGCCGTTGTAGAGGGCGTCGGCCACTACCTGCCGGAACGGATCGTCCCGAACACGTGGTTCGAAGAGTTCCTCGACACCTCCGATGAATGGATTCGCACCCGATCAGGGATTGAGCGGCGACATTTCGCCGCCGAGGGCGAAACCACCTCCGATCTCGCGGTCCACGCGGCCACCGCCGCGCTGGAAAAGGCCGGGCTGACGGCGGATGACATCGACGGCGTGCTCGTCGCCACCTCGACCCCCGACCTGACCTTTCCTTCCGTCGCCACCATGGTGCAAAGCCGGCTGGGCATGACCCGCGGCTTCGGCTTCGACGTACAGGCGGTCTGCGCGGGCTTCATCTATGCGCTGGCCAATGCCAACGCGCTGATCGTCTCGGGCCAGGCGAAGCGCCTGCTGATCATCGGCTCCGAAACCTTCAGCCGGATCATGGACTGGGAAGATCGTTCGACCTGCGTGCTCTTCGGCGACGGCGCCGGCGCCCTCGTTCTGGGCGCTGCCGAGGGCGACGGCACCTCGGCCGATCGTGGCATCCTCGCCTCCGATCTCAATTCCGACGGGCGCTACCGCGAGATGCTCTATGTCGATGGCGGCGTCTCCACCACCGGCACCTCCGGCAAGCTGCGGATGCAGGGCAACCCGCTCTTCCGGCAGGCGGTGGAAAAGCTGACCTCCACCGCCGAGACCGCGCTGCAAAGCGCCGGGCTCGGCCATGACGATATCGACTGGATCGTCCCGCATCAGGCCAATATCCGCATCATCGCCGGCACCGCCAAGAAGATGGGCGTGTCGCTCGACCGTGTGATCATCACGGTGCAGGAGCATGGCAACACCTCGGCCGCGTCGATCCCGCTAGCCATGTCCGTGGGCGTGGCTCAGGGCCGGATCAAGCGCGGCGACCTTCTGGTCTCCGAGGCGATCGGCGGCGGGCTGGCCTGGGGCTCGGTCGTCCTGCGCTGGTGAATTAACGCCTTCATTGGCCCGAAACCGCGCTTAAACTCCTTCCGCCAAGTCATTGACATTGACTCGGAAATTCCTTCCGCCCTAAAGTCTTGGAAAGAGCGAGGGGATGAAATGAGCGACAAGACGTTGACCAGAATGGATTTGAGCGAGGCCGTGTTCCGCGAGGTCGGCCTGTCCAGAAACGACTCCGCGACGCTGGTGGAAAGCGTGCTGGATCATATCTCCGACGCGCTGGTGCGCGGCGAGCAGGTCAAGATATCCTCCTTCGGCACCTTCTCGGTGCGCGAGAAATCGGCCCGCGTGGGCCGCAACCCCAAAACCGGCGAAGAAGTGCCCATCAACCCGCGCCGCGTGCTGACCTTTCGGCCGTCGCACCTGATGAAAGACCGCGTCGCCGCCGGCAACCGGAAGTAACAAAGGCCCGCCGCGATGGCCAAATCCGCAGACGCCTTCCGCACGATCAGCGAGGTTGCCGAGTGGCTCGACACGCCGGCACACGTTCTGCGGTTCTGGGAAAGCAAGTTCACCCAGGTCAAGCCGGTCAAGCGCGCCGGCGGACGGCGCTATTACCGGCCGCAGGACATGCGGCTGCTGGGCGGGATCAAGAAGCTGCTGCACGATGACGGCATGACCATCAAGGGCGTCCAGAAGCTCCTGCGCGAGAACGGGGTCAAGCACGTCTCCTCCCTGTCCCCGCCGCTGGCCGGGGAAGAGGACACGGCCTATACCTACGAGACCGGCGCCGGGGCGCCAGAAACCGCCACGCCGGAACCGGCTCAGGTGCTCGATTTCCGCCCCCGGTCCGAGGATCCCGCGCCGGAGCCCTCCGCGCCGCCCGAAGACACCGCGCCCCCGGCCGCCGAACCGGCGCCGCCGCAACGGAATCTGACCCTGACCCACTCCGTTCCCCAAGGGCCGCCGCAGGACCCCGTACCGGACGCTCCGGCGGCCCCGGCCCCGCCCGTCGACGACCTTGCCCCGGATACCGGCGACAGCGCGGCGACGCCCCCACCGCCCCCCGAAGACGAAAGCGGCGCCGGGCCGCAGGACGCTGCGCCTGACACGCCCCCGGCCGAGCCCGGCCACGACATCGACGACGCGGCACAGGCCGCGCCCGACGCCGGCGACGACACCGACCCGCAGGCCGCGCCCGGCCCGGACGACGCGCCCGACCCCGCGCCGCCCGTCAAGACAGGTCTGCCCTCCTTCCTCAACCGCCCCCCGGCAGAGACCGGCTCTCCCGTCGACGAGGGCCGCGCCGAACCGCCCGCCGACACGCCCGAGCCGCTGGCCCCCCGAACCCCGCGCATGTCCCTCGCCGTCGACGTGCCGGAGGATCCCACCGACGACGCGTTCATAACCCCCGGCCCCCTCTCCGTGCTTGCCGAGGTTCCGCGCCCCTTCCCCGGCCACGTCATTCGGGCGATCCGGCCCCTGTCCAAGCGCCTGCGGAAGATCCTCGACGAAACGGATGAAACTTGAGCCGGAAAATTCGAATTTGCCCCTTGTCCCCGTGCGCAAATCCAGTATGTAACCCCAATCGTCGGGCTATAGCGCAGGCTGGTAGCGCGTCCGTCTGGGGGACGGGAGGTCGCAGGTTCGAATCCTGCTAGCCCGACCATGAACACCCTCCCCGCAGAACCGGAACATCAGGCGCACCGCGTGTCGCGCAGGGCGCCCCGCCGCAACGGAGCCGCAGGATGACAGGTGTTCTCGCCAGCCAGCAACTCAAAGCGATGATCGCCGACGGGCGCATCTCCGCCCCCACCGCCATCCTCCGCGAACAGGTCCAGCCCGCCAGCCTCGATCTGCGCCTCGGTGACATCGCCTACCGCGTGCGGGCCTCCTTCCTCTCCGGCGCCGGGCGTACCGTGGCCGAGCGGCTGGACGAACTGGAAATGCACCGCATCGACCTGTCGAACGGCGCGGTTCTGGAAAAGGGCTGCGTCTATGTCGTTCCGCTGATGGAGGTGCTCGACCTGCCCTCCGACGTGACGGCGGTCGCCAATGCCAAGTCCTCCACCGGCCGGCTCGACCTGCTGACCCGCACCATCACCGATCAGGGCGAGGAATTCGACCGCATCGCGCCGGGCTATACCGGCCCGCTCTACGCGGAAATCTGCCCCCGTTCCTTTTCGGTGCTGGTCCGCCCCGGCATGCGCCTCAACCAGATCCGCTTCCGCGACGGACAGGCGGTGCTGGATGACGCGCAACTCACCGCGCTCCACGCCGAGGCGCCGCTGGTCGATGGCGAGGCGGTGATCTCCGACGGGCTGGGCTTCTCGGTCGATCTGGAGCCCACGCAGGGCTCGCTCGTGGGCTACCGCGCCAAACCCCATACCGGCGTGATCGACATCGACCTGATCGGGTATTACGACCCGGCCGATTACTGGGAAGAGGTCCATACCGACAACGGCCGTATCATCCTCGATCCCGGCGCCTTCTACATCCTCGTCAGCCGCGAGGCGGTGCATATCCCCCCCGCCTATGCCGCCGAAATGGCGCCATACCTTGCCATGGTGGGCGAGTTCCGGGTGCATTACGCGGGCTTCTTCGACCCCGGCTTCGGCCATGACGCCGCCGGCGGCGCGGGCTCCCGCGGGGTGCTGGAAGTCCGTTGTCACGAGGCGCCATTCGTCCTCGAACACGGTCAGGTCGTGGGCCGCCTCGTCTACGAGAAGATGGACCAGGTGCCCGATCAGCTCTACGGCGCCGGCATCGCCTCCAACTACCAGGGCCAGGGCCTCAAGCTCTCGAAACACTTCCGCGCCTGAGGCATCAAGCCGACCTCGGCATGCCCGGCAGGATCAGAAGCGGCCCATCCGCCGCGTCATGCGCATGGTCTGGCGCATGCGCTTCTGGGTCTTGCCGGTCTCGGGGCTTTTGCCCTTGGCCTGCCCCTCGCCCTTGCCCGCCTTGGCGTCGCGCCGGTTGGCATAGGCGTTCACCCCGGCATCGACGCCCGAGCGGACGAGGCGGCGCATGACCATGCGCACGACCATGTTGATAATTCGATTGGCGTTCATGACGCCCTCCTGTTCCTGCCTGCTGAGCGATATATAGCAGGAAAACGTGGAGATTTCAGGGCATGGGCGGAAAATTCCCGCCGCTTCAGTCGTCGAACAGCTCGTCCTGCCCCTTGGCGCCGGGCTCGTCCTCGTCCTCGCCCTCGCCCGCCGTCGGCATCTCGCCCAGCGGCGCGCGGTTTTCCAGAAGTCCGGCGGCGCGCAGTTCCTTCAGCCCCGGCAGGTCGCGCGCACTCTCCAGACCGAAATGGTCAAGGAAGGTCTGCGTCACCACGAAGGTCACCGGCCGCCCCGGCGTCATCTTCCGCCGCCCGAACCGAATCCACTCCATCTCCAGAAGCTGGTCCACCGTGCCCCGACTGACCGACACGCCGCGGATTTCCTCGATCTCGGCGCGGGTGACGGGCTGGTGATAGGCGATGATCGCCAGCGTCTCGATCGCCGCCCGCGACAGCTTGCGCGTTTCCACCGTCTCCTTCTGCATCAGGTAGCCGAGATCCGGCGCCGTGCGCATCGCCCATGCATCGCCCACCTTCACCAGATGCACGCCGCGCCCCTCGTAGCGCTTGCGCAGATGCACCAGCGCCTCGGCCGCGTCGCTGCCATGGGGCATCCGCGCCTCCATCTCGCGCACGGTAATGGGTTCGGCCGTAGCAAACAGGATCGCCTCGCACATCCGCTCCTGCTCGGCCATGGGCGGGGCCGCGAACAGGCTTTCTTCTTTATGTTCCGTCTCTTCCGTCACGAACCTGACCCAAATCCCCCACGGTGACCCCGATTTCTTGAAAAGAAATCGGATCGAAATCTTTTAAAGATTTCGACCCCACCGGCCAACCCCATTCTACTGATCCTTCCGCCGCAACTGAACCGGCGCGAAATGCTCCGACTGGCGGATTTCCACCTTGCCTTCCTTCACCAGCTCCAGCGAGGCCGCAAAGGTCGAGGCCGTGGCCGACCGCCGCCGCCCCGGATCACGGGTGAACTCCTCGGGCAGGTAGCTCACGATATCCGTCCACGTCCCCGCGAACCCGATCAGCCCGCGCATCCGCTCCAGCGCCTGTTCCAGCGTGAAGAGCGCCTCGCGATCCATCGCATAGGGCCTGAACTCGTCCTTGGTGCGAATGCGCGCATAGCCCTGCATCAGGTCCAGAAGCGTGGCGGTATAGGTCACCGTCTTCACCCGCGTCACGTCCTCGGGAATGCCACGCGCAAAAAAATCCCGCCCCAGCCTGTCGCGCGCCATCAACTGCGCCGCGCTCTCCCGCATCGCCTGCAACCGCTCGAGCTGAAACGCCAGATGCGCCGCCAGCTCTTCGCCCGATGGCCCCTCCTCCTCCGGGTCGGGCGGCAGCAGCAGACGGGATTTGAGAAAGGCCAGCCACGCCGCCATGACAAGGTAATCGGCGGCCAGCTCGATCCGAAGCTGCTTGGCCTTCTCGACGAAGGCCAAGTATTGCTGCGCCAGTTGCAGAACGGAAATCTGCCGCAGATCCACCTTCTGCGTCCGCCCCAGCGTCAGCAGCAGGTCAAGCGGCCCCTCGAACCCGTCGACATCGACGATAAGCGCCTCGGCCGCCATGCGGTCGGCCACGCGCTCCACCTGTCCCGGCTCCTCGAAGTTCTCATCCACCATAGACGCGCCCGTTCATCAGCGCCTCAAGCTTTGCCTCCATGGCCGGAATGTCAACCTCGTCGGGCTCACGCCGCGCCTCCAGCGCGCTTTCGGCGCGCGCCTGCCCCTTGTTCGACAGCTGCCCCGCCGCCTCGGCCACCGCCCGGCGCTCGTCCAGCGTGCCGTTGCAATGCAGGATCACGTCGCACCCCGCCGACAGCGCATCGCGGGCAATATCCGTCAGCGACCCGTCCAGCGCCTTCATCGAGATATCGTCGCTCATGATCAGCCCGCCAAAGCCGATCTCCTCGCGGATGCATTTCATCACCACGTTCGAGGTCGTCGCCGGCAGGGCATCGAGCGCCGAATAAACCACATGCGCGGTCATCCCCATCGGCAGGTCGCTCAGCGCCCGGAACGGCGCGAAATCCACCGCCGACAATTCCTCATGCGGCACATCGGCCACCGGCAACTCGTGATGGCTGTCCACCAGAGCCAGCCCATGGCCGGGAATATGCTTGACCACCGGCAGAACGCCCCCGTCCAGCATCCCGTCCGCCACCGCCCGGCCCAGCCGCGCCACGGTCTCGGCGTCAAACCCGTAACAGCGGTTCTTCAGAAACTCATGCGTTGCCTCCCGCGCCACATCCACCAGCGGCGCGCAGTTACCATCCACGCCCACCGCGCGCAGCTCATGCGCGATCAGCCGGTAGCGCAGGTACATCGCCTCCTCAGCCGCCTCCCCGGCGGCCTCCACATGCTCCAGCGGCGGCAGCCACTCGCGCCAGCGCGGGCCGCGCAGCCGCTGCACCCGCCCGCCTTCCTGGTCGATCAGGATCGGCGCCTCGCGCCCCACGGCCTCGCGCATCTCGGAACACAGCGCATGGATCTGCTCGGGCGTCTCAAGGTTGCGGCCGAACAGGATGAACCCGAACGGGTCCACCTCCGTGAAAAACGACTTCTCGTCCGCCGAAAGCCGCAGCCCCTCGGCATCGAGGATCGTCGCGCCGAACCGGCTCACCGGGTGACCACCGGGATGCACTCCGCCCGCTCGGCCACCAGCGCCGAACAGAACCGGCGCGCGTCCGACAGGTCGGCAAAGCCCATGGCCCGCAGGCGATAGAAGGTGCGCCCGCCGCTCGTCGCCTTCTCGATCACCCGGTCCTTGTCCTCGAGATACTCGTCGAACCGGTCGGCCAGCTTGTCCCATTCCTGCACCGCGATCTCGTGGCTGGCAAAGGCGCCAAGCTGCGCCAGCCGCGTGCCCACGGGGATCTTGGCCGGGTCCACGTCACGCGCCGAGGCATTGTTGATCGAGGCCAGCGCCACGCCCTCGGGCGAGGTCACAAGGCTCGCGGGCCGCGTCTTGGGCCGGAGCGACCGCCCGATCCCGCCTTCCACCGGCGGGCTGTCACGCTCCTCGATCTCCGCTTCCTCCACCGGCTCGGCGGCGGGAAGCTCCTGCAAGGGCGCCACGCCCTCGGCCAGCGACTCCGCCAGCGCCTCGACCGAGGCAAAGCGCATCGCGCCATCCTCCTGCGCGCCCTGATCGCCCTGTTCCGCCGCACCGATCGTGACGGGCTCGGCCGCCGCCGTCGCGCCGCGCGCCTCCAGCTTGGCCAGCTGCGTATCCTCCAGCGTCAGATCAAGCGGCTCCGGCGCAAGGATCAGCCGGTCGGCCGGCTTCGCCGCCGTCCCTTCCGCCGCCACGTCATTCACCGACAACCCCTGGTGCAGCGCCTGACGCCCGCCGGGGTCCTCGGGCTGTACCCGCATCGGCCCCTCGGCCGCCCGGATGACCGGCACGCCGCTCACGTCCCGCATCACCAGCTTGTATCCCCAGACGCCCATGCCAACCACAAGGGCCAGCGACGTGACTGCCCCGAGCAGATTGACGATGTTGGTGATGGATCTCGATTGCCTCTCGGCACCCTGCTGGTGCCCCTGCTGCATCTCTGCCATGTCTCGCCTCGCCATTTCCGGCGATGCATCGCCGCCGGACTTTCTGATATCTGCCTCTAGCGCCCGGCGGTTTGTTTTATGTCTCGGATGCGGCTCAGCGCATCTCCTCTGCCGGGACGACGCCGAGAATACCAAGACCGGCGGAAATAACAACGGTTACGGCCCGCGCCAGCGCGATTTTTGCCTGTGACGTGGCCGGGTCGTCCTCCTGCAGGAAGCGCAAGCCGGGCTCGTCATTGCCCCGGTTCCACAGCGCGTGCAACTCGCTCGCCAGATCGTAGAGGTAGAACGCCACCCGGTGCGGCTCATGCGTGCGCGCCGCGATCTCCACCAGCCGCGGCCATTCCGCCAGCTTCTTGGCCACCGCCAGTTCCGCCTCGTGCGTCAGCCCGCTGATATCCGCCTCCGCCAGCGTCGCATCGCTCACGTCGATCCCGGCCGCTTCCGCCTTGCGCAGCACCGAACAGACCCGCGCATGGGCATATTGCACGTAGAAAACCGGGTTTTCCTTCGACTGCTCCAGCACCTTGTCGAAATCGAAATCCAAGGGCGCGTCGTTCTTCCGCGTCAGCATCACGAAGCGCGTCACGTCCGAGCCCACCTGATCGACCACGTCGCGCAGGGTGACAAACGTGCCCGCCCGCTTCGACATCTTGAACGGCTCGCCATTCTTGTAAAGCTTCACAAGCTGCGTCAGCTTGATATCCAGCGGCACGCGCGCATCGGTCAACGCGCTCACCGCCGCCTTCATCCGCTTGACATAGCCGCCATGATCGGCGCCAAACACATCAATAAGCGCGTCGAACCCTCTGGAAACCTTGTCATAATGATAGGCGATATCCGGCGCGAAATAGGTCCAGCTGCCATCCGATTTCTTCACCGGCCGGTCGACATCGTCGCCATGTTCGGTCGATCTGAACAGCGTCTGCTCGCGCGCCTCCCAATCCTCGGGCATCTTGCCCTTGGGCGGCTCCAGCACGCCTTCGTAAAGCAGGCCCTTCTCTTCCAGCGCGTTCAGCGCCTCCTCGATCCGGCCCGTGCCATAAAGCGACTTCTCCGAATAGAACACGTCCATCTCGACGCCAAGCGCCTTCAGGTCGGCGCGGATCAGGTCCATCATCCGCTCGGTCGAAAAATCTCGCACCTTTTCCAGCCAGACGGATTCCGGCTGATCGACATAGGCGTCACCGACCTCCGCTTTCAGCGCCTCGCCCACCGGCACAAGGTAATCGCCCGGATAGGTGCCATCCTCGAAGGCCACGGCCTGCCCGTGCGCCTCAAGATACCGAAGGTAAACAGACCGCGCCAGCACATCGACCTGCGCGCCGCCATCGTTGATGTAATACTCGCGGGTGACCTCATAGCCCGCGTAATCCAGCAGGCTCGCCAGCGCATCGCCAAAGACCGCCCCGCGCGTATGGCCCACATGCAAGGGCCCCGTCGGGTTGGCCGAGACATATTCGACATTCACCTTGTGGTTCTCGCCCATCGCGGACCGGCCAAACGCCGCGCCCTCGCGCAGCGCCTTGCCGATCACCCCCTGCCAGACCGATGCCGACAGCCGCAGGTTCAAAAACCCCGGCCCCGCCACCTCGGCGCTCTCGATCCAGTCCTCACCAGACAGCCGCTCGGCCAGAGACCCCGCGATATCGCGCGGCTTCATCCCCGCGGGCTTGGCCAGAACCATCGCCGCGTTGGTCGCCATGTCGCCATGGGCCGCATCGCGCGGCGGCTCGACCGTGACATTGGCGGTGTCGAGGCCCGCGGGCAATTCGCCCGCCGCCTGCATCGCCTGCAGCGCGTCCAGAACAAGGCTTCTGATTTCGGTGAAGAGGTTCATTTGGCTATCGTCCTTCCAGCGTTCGCGCCGGTTTACCACCGCCAGTCTTGGCGTCAATCGGGGCTGTCAGCCCCGCCGCTCCCCCGCCCCGCCGGGCCCGCCCAGCAGCCGCGCATGGCTTTCCAGTGCGAAACGGTCGGTCATCCCGGCGATATAGTCGCAGACCAGCCTTGCCAGCGCCGTCTCGCCTTCGGCCCGCGCCACATCCTCCTGCCAGCGCTTGGGCAGGAACTCCGGCTTCTCCATGTAAAAGGGAAACAGCTCTTCCACCACAGTCGTCACCTGTTTGCGCATCTCCACGACCGAGGGCGCGCGATACATATGCCGGAACAGGAACGCCTTGATCTCCTTCATATGCCGCCAGACATCATCGGAAAACGTGATCGCCGGGCAGCCCAGATGCCGCACCGCCTCCACGCTCTCCGGGTCCGCCTCCTCCAGCACCGCCCGCGATGTCTCGATCACATCCGCCACCATCACCCCGAACACCCGCCGCAGCGCCTCGTGCCGCCGCCGGTAATCATCGAGCCCCGGATGCACCCGGTCCACCTCGTCATAACAATCGCCCACAATCGGCAGACCCCGGATATCTGCCTCGGTAAACAGCTTCGCCCGCAACCCGTCATGCAAATCGTGATTGTTATACGCAATATCATCCGACAGCGCCGCCACCTGCGCCTCCGCACTGGCATGGGTGTAAAGCTCCAGATCGTGCCGCTCGTCATACTCCGCCAAGGCCCAGGGCAATTCCCCCGTCACCGGCCCGTTATGCTTGGCAATCCCCTCCAGCGTCTCCCATGTCAGGTTCAGCCCGTCGAACCCCGCATAATGCCGCTCCAGCGCCGTCACGATCCGAAGCGCCTGCGCATTATGATCGAACCCGCCAAACGGCCCCATCAACGCATCCAGCGCATCCTCGCCCGTATGCCCGAACGGCGTGTGCCCCAGATCATGCGCCAGCGCCACCGCCTCGGTCAGCTCCTCGTTCAGCCCCAGCGCCCCGGAAATCGTCCGCGCCACCTGCGCCACCTCGATGGAATGGGTGAGCCGCGTGCGAAAATAATCTCCCTCATGCTCGACAAACACCTGCGTCTTGTGCTTGAGCCGCCGAAACGCGCTGGAATGGATGATCCGGTCGCGGTCGCGCTGAAAACACGACCGGAACGCGCTCTCCTCCTCGGCCACCAGCCGGCCACGCGTCCTCAACGGGTCCGCCGCAAATCGCTTCTGCATGACCACTGTCCTTGTCGCCTGTTCCCCGAGCCCATATATTGCAGCCAATCGAACAAGGAAACCACGAGGCTTCGTCGACACATGGAACTGCCACCGAAAGTCACCGACCGCGCCTTTGCCCGGCTGGCCGAAATCGGCGCCGGCGATCAGGGGCAGGCCCTGCGTATCGCCGTCGAAGGCGGCGGCTGCTCGGGATTCCAGTATGATATCAAGCTGGATCAGCCCGCCGATGACGATCTCATCCTCGAAGGTCAGGGTCAGAAGGTGGTGGTCGACAGCATCTCGCTGCCCTTCCTGAACGGCGCCACCATCGACTTCGCCGAGGAGATCATCGGCGCGCGGTTCACCATCGAGAACCCCAACGCCAGCAGCTCCTGCGGCTGCGGCACGTCTTTCGCGATGTAATTCAAATACTTGAAGGGCGCTCTTGAAGCGCCCTTTCCATCATTCCGCCGGCACGATCCGCGTCTCTTGACGCGGCCTTGTCTGATCCCAGACCAGCCAGCTTCCCGCCGCGATCACGATCGCCGCGCCCACGAACACGCCCATCCAAGGCGTCTCGCCAAAGGCGACAAACCCGATCGCCACCATCCACAGGAACTGCAGGTTCATCAGCGGCGTCACCACATAGGCCGGCAGCATCCGCAGCGCCGCCACCAGCACCCAGCGCGCCCCGAACAGGAACACCGCATAGGCAATCGCCCAGCCCAGATCGGCCAGCCCCATCGGCTGGAACACGAAGGGCAGCGCACAGGCCATCACCGCCATCAGCGCCAGATTCGGATAGAACACCTGCGACAGGATATTGTCGTCCCGCTGCCCGATATAGCGCGAGGCCACCATCGACACCGTGCCCAGCACCACCGCCGCCAGCGCCACCAGATGGCCCAGCCCCACGCTGCTCAGGCCGCCCGGAAAGAGGCACATCACCCCCACCGAGCCCACCACCAGCGCCGCCCAGACCTGCGGCCGCACCGGCTCTCCCAGAACGGGGCCAGACATCAACGCCGCGACCAGCGGGATAAGCGCGATGAACAGGAACACCTCGGCAAAGGGCAGCAACCGGAACGCATAGAAAAACGCGATCGAACCCAGCACCGTCGCCGCCGCCCTGACGCCCATCGCCCACGGGCAGGCCGTGCGCACGCCCCGCCATTGCCCGCCCTTCCGGTTCGACACCAGCGCCAGCAACGCCACGATCCCGCCCGACAAGGCGAACAATTGCGGCGCGGCATAGGAGGTGGCGAACAGCTTGGTAATCGCGTCCGCCGTGGAAATCAGCAGCGTGTAAACCGCCGTCAGCCCCACGCCCGCCAGACACGCGCTGCGCGCGACAGAGGCGATCACGACACGCCCCCCGGCCCGCCAGCCCTGGCGAACCCCTTGAAAAACGCGCCGAAATCAACCGCCTGCTCGGCCGCCGCCAACACCGTGCGCGCCTCGTCCGACAGCCGGTCGCCCACCCGGTCGCGCATCTGGCCCCAGTCGGGGCTGCGCGCCTCGCTCATGTTGTACATGCAATCCGACAGCTCGCGCAGCGGCCCCGAATTGGGCTCCGGCGCGGCGAACACGACCGCCCCCTCGGGCATCTCGTGCGCAAACCCGCCCCGCCCCGACAGGTCCATGAACCAGTTCACCATCAGCCACGTGTGATAGTCATCCATCCCGCCCGGCCGGTCGGCGGGCATCACCTTGAACCGCATCGCCTGATCCGACAGCCAGCGCTCCCACACCGGCGGCGGCGTCCGCCCGGCAAAGCGCAGCGCGATGCAGACTTCGGACAGCAGGTCGATGTTCAACTCCAGAAAGGCCAGCGTGCCCGCATAGCACAGGCTGTCGATCATCTCCGGATCGGCGCCCGGATCGGTGCGGCCATATTCCGACAGGTAGAAAATGATATGGGTCAGCTCATAGGCCGCCTTCTTGTTGGGCAGCGTGAACGTGTCCGACCGCCGCGCAAAGGCCCGCAGACGATCGTCAAGCCCGTGATCGGCCATCACCGGATCGACCCCGCGCCGCAGGCACAGCCGCCGCGCCTCGGCCCGCTGCAGATCCGACAGCTCCGCCCCGGCAAGCCCCTGCCGCGCTACCCATTCGGCCAAAGCGGCCCCCTTGTGGCCCGCCTGCCCAAGGTCTTCCAGATCGAGACAGATCGACAGGAAGAACCGGTAATATTGCGGAAAGAACCCGAGCCGCTTCTCGATCTCCCCGTAAAGCCCCGCATAAGCCCCGAGCGCCGCCTCGCCCGGCCGGGCATCCGCTGTTTCGAGAACATTCAGAAGCTCGGCATTTTCCTTGAGCCAGTAGACATCCTCATGCGGCCGGCGCTCTCGCGCGACACGGTCGACAAGCGCTGCCTGCCGTGCCGCGCGGGTGCGCTGGCGAAACGGAACGTCGAGATGAAGTATGCTAGCCATCGTATTGATTTCCCAATGCTTCGTCAGGTATTCCGTTCCGCCCGAGCGGTTTACATGCTGGAGGTGAACATCTCGCAGCCATCGCCCTCTTCCGCGGTCACAGCCCGGGGGCTCATCGACGAGGTGAAGGCGCCGACGGCCTCACCGGTTTCCGCCGCGCTGGCGGTCACGGGCGCCATGGACGAGGTGAACAGCTCGACCGCGTCGCCGGTTTCGGTCCGCGCCGACGCCACCGGCGCCATCGACGAGGTGAAAAGACCGGTCGCATCGCCCGCGCCGGCCTCGGCCACGGTCAGCGGCGCCATCGAGGAGGTGAACATCTCGACACCCTCGCCAAGCCCGGCATCGGCCTCTGCGACGGGCGACATGGACGAGGTGAAAAGGCCCGTCGCATCGCCGTCGTGAAGGCTGGCGAAGGCGCCCGAAGTGGTGGTTTCAACAGTTTGATCAAACTTACGATTTGCAGACATTTGGTAACTCCCGTGTATGACGTTGCCGGAAAACGCTTGCACGTTAAACGGGTCTTGCCAATATAGATTTCCCTCATAACGAGTTATCCACAGGCCCCTTTCAACAGGCCCGTTCCGGCAAATCTTTGAAATTCCGCCGCATTTCCGCCACGTTTCGTTTGGCTAAAAAAAGTTATCCACAGGCCTGATCCTGAACGCCTTTCAACTATTGGTTGCGCGCCCTTTCACGAATCAATCCGCCACCCGCCGCACCGGCCAGTGGGATTCCCTTGTCAGTGGGTGTCGGCTGGGCGATAGAGGGGGCCAATCACGCGCGGAGGACCCCGATGAAAATCGCCAGTTTCAACATCAACGGCATCAAGGCCCGCGCCGCCGCCCTGACCGACTGGCTAGACGAGGCGCAGCCCGATGTCGTCCTGTTGCAGGAGATCAAGTCGGTCGACGAGAACTTCCCCCGCGAGCTGTTCGAGGAGCGCGGCTACAACGTCGAAACCCATGGCCAGAAAAGCTTTAACGGCGTGGCCATCCTGTCGAAACTCCCGCTCGAGGATGTCACCCGCGGCTTGCCCGGCGACGACACCGACGATCACGCCCGCTGGATCGAGGCGACCGTCATGGGCGAGCGCACCGCCATCCGCGTCTGCGGGCTCTACCTGCCCAACGGCAACCCGGCGCCGGGGCCGAAATACGACTACAAACTTGCATGGATGGAACGCCTGAAGGCCCGCGCCGAGGCGCTGATGGCGGCCGAGGAACCGGCGCTGATGGCCGGCGATTACAACGTCATCCCGCAGGATGAAGACGCCAAGCGCCCCGAGGCCTGGGCCGAGGATGCGCTGGCCCTCCCGCAGACCCGCGCCGCCTTCCGCCGGGTGGTCAATCTCGGCTTCACCGAGGCCTTCCGCGCCCGCGTTCAGGGGCCGGGCCACTACACCTTCTGGGATTATCAGGCCGGCGCATGGAACCGTGACGACGGCATCCGCATCGACCATTTCCTGCTAACGCCACAGGCCGCCGACCTGATGACCGACTGCCAGATCGACAAGGACATCCGCGGCCGCGAAAAGCCCTCCGACCACGTCCCGATCTGGGTGAACCTCGACGCGTAACCCCTCGGTTTCGCTATCAAAACGCCGCCCCAAAGCCACCCGCCCCGGACCTGACCCGGGGCCTCCGAGCGGGATGAGGTCCCGGCTCTAAGCCGGGACGGGGGTACGTTTGGGCGGCGTGAGAGATGGTACGCGTCCGGAAACAAGGCCGAAGGCCGCCGGGCGAGCGCCGGCCCGTCCCGCCGGGCAGGCGCTTTGGCGGAAGTTGCGCAACCTTCGTAGGGAAGATGTTTTCGGCGCCATAAAGTGCCATCCACGACCGTTGCAGCGCCTCCCCACGGACCGGCGCTCGCCCGGCGGGTCAATGTCGGAGAAGGACGGGGAGCACCACAGGCCCCGGACCCGACCCGGGGCGGGCACCAAGACCCCGCAACACAAAGACTACTCGCCACCCACCACGTCATGCTCGTAAATCCAGTCGAACTGGTGCGCGATCCGCCCCGGCGCCACCGCCCCGCCCAGCCGCAGCGCCGTATGCGCCGCCCATCGCAGAGGCGGGAATGACAGGTGATACTTCCACGCATTCGACCCCGCCGCCCCCACGACCTTGCGCACACGCCCCTCCCGCCGCGCCTGATAGCCCGCCAGCCGCGCCTCCAGCGGCCCTGACCCCGCCAGCGCCTCCGCCAGAACCCACGCATCCTCCAGCGCCATCGACGCCCCCTGCGCCATGAATGGCAGCGTCGGATGCGCCGCATCGCCCAGAAGCACCGCGCCCGGCCCGTGCCACGCCTTTGCCACCGGATGCCGGAACAGCCCCCACAGATGCACCGTCTCCACCTGCCCCAGCATCTCGCGAACCTCCGGCCCGAAATCGGCAAACGCCGCGCGCAGGTTGTCGGGGTCGTCCCGCTGGCTCCAGCTTTCCGCCTGCCACTCGGCCCGCTCCTGCACCGCCACGAGGTTCAGCGCCGCCCCGCCGCGCAGCGGATAGCTCACCACATGCCGGTGCGGCCCCATATGCACATGCACCTCAGGCCCCCGCACGGCCACGTTCGGCACCACCGCCCGCCACGCCACCTGTTGGGTAAAGAACGGCGCCACCGTCCCGTTCAGCGCCTGCCGCACCACCGAATGCAGCCCGTCGGCCCCCACCACGAGGTCCGCCTGCACATCCACCCCCCGCGCCAGCGCCAGCCGCTCGCCCGGAATCACCCGCTCCACATGCTGCAACAGCCGGATCTTCACCCCCGCCGCCCGCGCGCCCGTCGCAAGCACGTCGATCAGGTCGGCCCGGTGCACGAAATGATACTCCCCGCGCCCGATCCCCCCCAGATCGAGCCGCAGAACCTCCCCGCCCCGGTAATCCTTCAGCCGAACCGCCTGCCCCCGCACCGACACCGCCCGCAACGCCTCTCCCAGCCCCAGCGCCTCCAGCACCCGGAACCCGTTCGGGCTCACCTGCAGCCCGGCGCCCACCTCGCGGATCGCCTCGGCCTGCTCGAACACCGTCACCTCGGCGCCCCGCAGCGCAAGCGCCCGCGCCGCCGCCAGCCCGCCGATGCCGCCGCCCACCACGACGATCTTCATGCTATCCAGTTGCATCGCGCGCCCCCTGACGAAAAACGCCGGAGCTTTCACCCCGGCGCCTTGCTCATTCCCTGGCCACAGCCGCGTCAGTCGTCGCGGTGAACCTTCTCGCGCCGCTCGTGGCGTTCCTGCGCCTCGAGGCTCATGGTCGCGATCGGCCGCGCGTCCAGCCGCTTGAGGCTGATCGGCTCGCCGGTCACCTCGCAATAGCCGTACTCGCCCTCGTCGATGCGCCGCAGGGCGGAATCGATCTTGGCGACCAGCTTGCGCTGGCGGTCGCGGGTGCGCAGTTCGAGCGCCCGGTCGGTTTCCTCGCTGGCGCGGTCCGCGACATCGGGGATCGCGCGCGTGCCGTCCTGCAGGCCCTCGATCGTGTCCCGGCTGTCTTCCAGCAGGTCGGATTTCCAGTGAAGCAGCTTCCGGCGGAAATATTCCAGCTGGCGCTCGTTCATGAATGGTTCATCTTCGGCGGGACTGTAGTCCTCGGGAAGAAAGACCTCGGCTTTCATTTCAACTCCCTCATCAAAGCCAGTGTCTGGCATCGTATACTCCTCAGACATTTGGCAAAGCCCGTGGGGTCGCACTTACACTTCCGCCCGGCGAATGTCACTACACAAATACGCGCCATTGCGGTGATTTCTGCGGCGCAGTACGGTATTGCGCGACCGTCTGTGGAAAGATGCAAAAAGGATATACATTTCATGAAGTTCGCCGGCACCGAATCCTACGTCGCCACCGAAGACCTGACCGTCGCGGTCAACGCCGCCGTCACCCTCGAGCGGCCCCTCCTCGTCAAGGGCGAGCCCGGCACCGGCAAGACCGAACTGGCCCGGCAGGTGGCCCAGGCGCTGGGTGTCGACATGCTCGAATGGAACATCAAATCCACCACCAAGGCCCAGCAGGGTCTCTACGAATACGACGCCGTCAGCCGCCTCCGCGACAGCCAGCTGGGCGACGAACGGGTGCATGACGTTAAGAATTATATACGCAAGGGCAAGCTCTGGCAGGCCTTCGAGGCCGACGAGAAGCTGGTGCTCCTGATCGACGAGATCGACAAGGCCGATATCGAGTTTCCCAACGACCTCCTGCAGGAACTCGACAAGATGGAATTCCACGTCTACGAAACCGGCGAGACCATCCGCGCCAAGCACCGCCCCATCGTCATCATCACGTCAAATAACGAAAAAGAGCTGCCCGACGCCTTCCTGCGCCGCTGCTTCTTCCACTACATCCGCTTCCCCGATGTCGAGACGATGCGCAAGATCGTCGAGGTCCATCACCCCGGCATCAAAGAACAGCTTCTGACCACGGCGCTGACCCAGTTCTACGAAATCCGCGATCAGGGCGGGCTCAAGAAGAAGCCCTCCACCTCCGAGGTGCTGGACTGGCTCAAGCTCATCCTCGCCGAGGATCTCACCGCCGAAGACCTCCGCCGCGACGGCGCCGACGCCCTGCCGAAACTGCACGGCGCGCTCCTGAAGAACGAGCAGGACGTTCACCTCTTCGAACGGCTCGCCTTCATGGCACGCCGGCAACGCTGACCGGGCCATCCGCCCCGGCGGCCGGAAAGCCCTTTTCCGGCCGGGCAAAGCGTGTAGGCTCAACCGGGCAAAGACCGCGCGCTTTGCGGGACATCCGACAGAAAGCCACCGAATCCGTGCCAGTCGACATCACCCCTATGCACCGCACCCGCCCCCCGCAATCGAAGGGCCGGACGGGCATTGGCGCGACAGCCGGCGCGGTGAAGGCGGGAAACAATGCCGGGGCTTTCCAGGGATTGTTTCGCGTCTTGAGCGGCCATTCGGGCCGTTCTCCGGCGAATCCCCCCGGAGCGGTCCGGCGACACGCATCGCCCGGCATCGGCGGGGCGCTACGCCGCGGCCTTCTCCCGCTCTGCCTCCTGATCGGCGCCTGCACCGGCGCCCCGCAGGATGACGTCCCCTCCCGCGCCGCCATGCCCGAGGCGTCGAACCTGCCGCCGATGAAGGCGTTTTCCGTAGCCCACCCCGAACCCCCGGCCCGGTCGAACCGCGACATCTACCGCGACTTCCTCGAACTCAGCTTCCAGCTCGAATCCGGCCGACAGCTCGACCGCTTCTCACGCTTCGAGGGGCCGATCTCGGTCCGGGTGACGGGCAAGCCCCCGCCCAGCCTGCTGCCCGACCTCAACCGCCTTGTCAGCCGCCTGCGCAGCGAGGCCGGCATCGACATCGGCCGCGTGCCCGGCCGCGGCGGCCATGCCAGCATCACCATCGAGGCGGTCAGCCGCGCCGAGATCCGGCAATTCCTGCCGAAAGCGGCCTGTTTCGTCGTGCCCAACGTCTCCAGCCTGCAGGAATACCGCGGCGCCCGCCATTCGCGCCAGACAAGCTGGAGCGACCTGATCGAGCGCGAGCGCATCGCCATCTTCGTGCCCGGCGACAGCTCCCCGCAGGAGGTGCGCGACTGCCTGCACGAGGAACTGGCTCAGGCGCTCGGGCCGCTCAACGACCTCTACCGCCTGCCCGACAGCGTCTTCAACGACGACAACGTTCACGCTGTGCTGACCGGCTTCGACATGCTGATCCTGCGCGCCTACTATTCGCCGGACCTGCGCGCCGGCATGACCCGCCAGCAGGTCGCCTCCCGCCTGCCCGCCATCCTGACGCGCCTCAACCCGCGCGGCGACAGCCTGCCGCCCCGCGCGCTCGGGCCCACGCCGCGCGCATGGGTTCGCGCCATCCAGACGGCGCTTGGCCCCGGCGCCACCTCCGGCCAGCGCCACCGCGCCGCGCTCGAGGCGCTGTCGGTCGCCCGCGCGCAGGGCTGGGACGACCACCGCCTCGCCTTCAGCCATTTCGCCCTCGGCCGTCTGACCCAGATGACCGACCCCGAATTCGCCCTCGCCCAGTTTCAGGCGGCCGAAGCGATCTACGCCCGCACCCCCGGCACCGAGCTGCACCGCGCCTACTCGGCCTCGCAGCTTGCCGCCTATGCCATCAGCCAGAACCGCAGCGCCGAGGCGCTTGCCCTCATCGCGCCGCAGATGGGCATCGCCGAGCGGCACGAGAACGCGGCGCTGCTGGCCACGCTGATGATGCTCCGGGCCGAGGCGCTCGACCTTGCCGGCCGCCGTGCCGAGGCCCGGGCCGTGCGGCTGGACAGTGTCGGCTGGGCACGGTACGGGTTCGGGGCAGACTGGGCAGTGCGCGCCAAGATGAGCGAAATCTCGGCCCTCAGCCCGCGCACGCAAACGAACGGGTAACCTGACCATGCTTCTTGCCTTGATAGGCCTCGTCATCGGGGCGATCCTCGGCGCCTTCGTCGCGCGCCGCCGCAAGGGGACGACGACCGACATGCTGCAATACGCGGCCGTTTTCGCCATCCTCTTCGCGCTCGCGGGCCTGTTCGTAACCATCTTCATCGTCCGGGCCTCGGGCTGACGGGGGGCTGCGATGTTCCTTCCCTTCTTCGAGAACCTGCGCAAATCCGGCCTGCCCGTGTCGCTGCGCGAATACCTCACCTTTCTCGAAGCCGTGTCCGCCAACCTCGTCACTTACGACATCGAGGGCTTCTACTACCTCGCCCGCACCGCCATGGTGAAGGACGAGCGCATGATCGACCGCTTCGATCAGGCCTTCGCCGCCAGCTTCGAGGGGCTCGAACAGATCAGCGCGGGCGAAGTGCTCGACGCCGTCGACCTGCCGCAGGAATGGCTGGAAAAGATGGCCGAGAAACACCTCTCGCCCGAGGAGAAGGCCGAGATCGAGGCGCTTGGCGGCTTCGACAAGCTGATGGAAACCCTCAAGGAGCGCCTCAAGGAACAGGAAGGCCGCCATCAGGGCGGCAACAAGTGGATCGGCACCGCCGGCACCTCCCCCTTCGGCGCCTATGGTTACAACCCCGAAGGCGTGCGCATCGGCCAGAAGGAAAGCCGCCATCAGCGCGCGGTCAAGGTCTGGGACAAGCGCGAATTCCGCAATTTCGACGACTCGGTCGAAATCGGCACCCGCAACATCAAGGTCGCCCTCAAACGCCTCCGCAACTGGGCCCGCGAAGGCGCCGCCGACGAGCTTGACCTGAACGGCACCATCCGTGCCACTGCCGAGCACGGCTATCTCGACGTCAAGATGCGCCCCGAGCGCCACAACGCCGTCAAGGTCCTGCTCTTCCTCGACGTGGGCGGCAGCATGGACCCCCATATCAAACTCGTCGAGGAACTCTTCTCCGCCGCGCGGACCGAGTTCAAGCACCTCGAATACTACTACTTCCACAACTGCCTCTACGAAGGCGTCTGGCGCGACAACCGCCGCCGCTGGGACGCGCAGACGCCCACCGACGAGATCCTGCGCACCTACGGCGCCGACTACAAATGCATCTTCGTGGGCGACGCCTCGATGTCGCCCTACGAAATCGCCTATCCCGGCGGCGCCAACGAACACTGGAACGCCGAAGCAGGCCAAGTCTGGCTCCAACGCGCCCGCGAACACTGGCCCCAGCACCTCTGGATCAACCCAGTGCCGGAAAAATACTGGCCCTACACCCAGTCCATCCAGATGATCCGCGAGATCTTCGAAGACCGGATGGTCCCGATGACCCTTGCGGGGATCGAACAGGGCATGAAGGAACTGGGGCGCTAAGCGGCGACGGCCGGGGGCCAGCCCCCGGACCCCCGGAGTACTTTTGGAAAGATGAAAGGCGGGAGGGCGCGCAGCCGTGCAGACCTGTGTAGACAAATCGCCCCCGCCGTGAGACAGGCAACCCATGACCGCGCGCAAGATCATCATCGACACCGATCCGGGGCAGGACGACGCCGTCGCCATCCTGCTGGCGCTGGCCAGCCCTGACGAGATCGAGCTTCTGGGCCTCACCTGCGTCGCCGGCAACGTGCCGCTTGACCTCACCACCCGCAACGCCCGCATGACCTGCGAACTCGCCGGGCGCCCCGATATCCCCGTCTATGCCGGCTGTGACCGCCCGCTGGGCCGCGACCTCGTCACCGCCGAGCATGTCCACGGCAAGACCGGCCTCGACGGCCCCGACCTGCCCGAACCGACCATGCCCATGGCCGAGGACCACGCCGTCGATTTCCTCATCGACACCCTGCGCACAGAGCCCGCAGGCACCATCACCCTTGTGCCCATCGGGCCGCTCACCAACATCGCCGCCGCTTTCAAGGCCGCGCCGGATATCGTTGAAAAGGTTCAGGAAATCATCCTCATGGGTGGCGCCTATTTCGAGGTGGGCAACATCACCCCGGCGGCCGAGTTCAACATCCATGTCGACCCCGACGCCGCGAAAATCGTCTTCGAAGCCGGCGCGCCGATCACCGTCATGCCGCTCGACGTCACCCACAAGGCGCTCGTCACCAAGCCCCGCAACGACGCCTTCCGCGCGCTGGGCACGCCAGTCGGCATCGCCGTCGCCGAAATGACCGATTTCTTCGAACGCTTCGACAAGGAGAAATACGGCTCCGCCGGCGCCCCCCTGCACGACCCCTGCACCGTGGCCTACCTGATCCGGCCCGGCCTCTTCTCCGGCCGCCACATCAATGTCGAGATCGAAACCACCTCCGAGCTCACCATGGGCATGACCGTCGCCGACTGGTGGCGCGTCACCCGCCGCACCCCCAACGCGCTCTTCATGGGCGATATCGACGCGGGCGGTTTCTTCGACCTTCTCACCGAAAGGCTGGCCCGGCTGTGACCGCACTCACCATCGCCAAGACAGACGACCTCGACCGGCTCATGCGCCTCGTCGCCGATTACCACGGCGAGGAAGGCATCGAGCAATCGGACGACGCCCGCCGCGCCGCCATCCTGCCGCTCCTCGAAGGCTCGCCGCATGGCGTCATCTACCTGATGGGCCCCGCCCGCGCGCCGATCGGCTATGTCGTGGTCTGCTTCGGCTGGTCGATCGAATTCGGCGGCATGGACGGGTTCGTCGACGAAATCTACGTCCGCCCCGCCGTGCGCGGCCGCGGCATCGGCACCGAAGTCCTCCACACCCTGCCCAAGGCGCTCGCCAAAGCCGGCATGAAGGCCATCCACCTCGAAGTCGGAAACGAGAACCCCCGCGCCCGCAAGCTCTACGAGAAACTCGGCTTCCGGGCGCGCGAGGGCTACGCCATGATGACCCGCGAGATGTAGGGCGCCGCCCCTAGCCATTCGCCGCGGAACACTTATCTTCTCCCCATGACCCTGACCATTCCGTTCGACAATTCCTACGCCCGCCTCCCCGCGCGCTTCTTCACCCGGCTCGACCCGATGCCGGTGAAAACCCCGCGCCTGATCCGCTTCAACCACGCGCTGGCGAAAGAGCTCGGCATCACCCCCGGCAGTGACGAGGAGATCGCGCTCGCCTTCTCCGGCAACACGCCCCCCGAGGGCGCCGACCCGCTGGCGCAAGCCTATGCCGGGCACCAGTTCGGCGGCTTCTCGCCCCAGCTGGGCGATGGCCGCGCCAACCTGCTGGGCGAGACGGTGGCGAACGGCAAACGCTACGATATCCAGCTCAAGGGCTCCGGCCCCACCCCCTATTCCCGCATGGGCGACGGGCGCAACTGGATGGGCCCCGTGCTGCGCGAATACGTGGTCTCCGAGGCGATGCACGCGCTGGGCATCCCCACCACCCGCGCACTCGCCGCCGTGGCCACGGGCGAGGCGGTCTACCGTGAAAACGGCGGCATGCCCGGCGCCGTGCTGACCCGCGTCGCCTCCAGCCATATCCGCGTCGGCACTTTCCAGTTCTTCGCCGCCCGCCGCGATACCGAAGGCTTGCAGGCCCTCTTCGACCACACGGTCGAGCGCCACTATCCCGGCGTGGAAACCCCCACCGACCTGCTGAACGCCGCCATCGCCCGGCAGGCCAAGCTCATCGCGCACTGGATGTCCGTGGGCTTCATCCACGGCGTGATGAACACCGACAACACCACGCTTTCGGGCGAAACCATCGACTATGGGCCCTGCGCCTTCATGGACAGCTACCACCCCGATACCGTCTATTCCTCCATCGACGCGCATGGCCGCTATGCCTATTCCAACCAGCCCAACGTGATCGTCTGGAACATGGCCCAGCTTGCCACCGCCCTCGTCCCCCTCATGCCCGATCAGGACGCGGCCATCGAGACTTTCACCCAATCCGTCCACGCCATGCCCGAGCAGATACAGGCCGAGTGGCTGCGCCTCTTCCGCGCCAAGCTGGGCCTTGCCACGCAAGACCCCGGCGACGAGGAGCTGATCACCGGCCTCCTGCGCCGCATGGCCGAGAACCGGGCGGATTTCACCAACACCTTCCGCGCTCTCGGCACCGGAAAGGCCCGCGATCAGTTCCTAGATCCCAAGGCCTTCGACGAATGGGAACCGCTCTGGCAGAAACGGCTGGAGGCCGAGGACGGGGCGGAGGCGCGGATGCGTGCCGCCAACCCCGCCTTCATCCCCCGCAACCACCGCGTCGAACAGATGATCCAGGCCGCGGTGCAGGAGGATTTCGCGCCGTTCGAGCGCCTGCTCGAGGTACTGGCCCGGCCTTACGAGGATCAGCCCGACGCCGCCGACCTCACCCGCCCGCCGGAACCCTCGGAAGTGGTGCAGCAGACCTTCTGCGGCACCTGACCGGCACCCCCTCGGCGCGACGATCCCTGTTGCGCCGGGCGCAATATCTCGTGGTCGGACCCACCGAACGCCACACAAACCCGGCACCCCACCGCCGCCGATACCGACGCAATACCGACGTGATACCGACGCGATACCGACGTCGGTTTTCCTGCAAAACAAGGCCGTTAACCTGATTCGCCGTATATGGCTGCCGACAGCGGGTGTCGTCTACTTGCGCCGCAGCCTCCGGAAGTACCTCGGATTGGTCCGGACGAACTCGTCGATCAGCACCGCCAGCCCGCCCTTGGCCTGTCCCTTCAGATAGAAAAACCCCGTCGCCGCCCCCGTCAGCGCCCCCACCGCGTTGACGATCAGGTCCCCCATCGTGTCCATCAGCCCCGATTTCTGCATGTTGAAGCCGAAACTCTGGTCCATGAAGAACTCGAAGATCTCCCACACCGTGCCGATGGTCATGGCGAAACAGAAGGCGAAGAAGGACACGGCAATCGGCGGCGCGGCATAGCGGTCGCCCTGGAACATCATGAAGACCAGAACAAAGCCGATCAGCCCGAACCCGATGGCCGAGGCGCCATGCATCACCATGTCCCACCACCAGAATCTTTCATAGAAATCATAGACTTCGCCAAGGAACAGCGTCGCTCCCACGAAGATCGCCAGCGCCGCGATGAAGCTGGGCGGCACATGCACATCCGTCCACCGCGCCACCACCACGGGGGCAAAGGACAGGGCCAGCGTCCCCAGCGCGACAAAGGCCAGCTCCAGCCGCAGTTCCACCAGCGCGAACACCACCACCCCGGCCAGCGCCAGCCAGATCGCCCGTGCCAGCCATGTCTGATCCGCAAACACCGGTGCTGTCTCTTTCTTCGTGAGATACTATCTCAGGGATATGAATGACCAATGCTTCCGGATTGCAACCTACAACCTGCAGAAATGCGTCGGTCTCGACATGCGCCGCCGCCCCGACCGTTCGCTCTCGGTGATCGGCGCGCTTGGCGCCGATCTCGTGGTTTTGCAGGAGGCCGACAAGCGTCTGCCCCCTCGCCCCGCCGCCCTGCCGCATGACATGGCCGAGCAGGATGGCTGGCGCATCCTGCCCTTCGGCGCGCCCGGCGGATCGCTGGGCTGGCATGGCAACACCATGCTTGCACTTCCCGGCGTAACCGTCTGTAATACCTGGCATATGGTCCTTCCGGGGTTGGAGCCGCGCGGCGCCATCATGGCCGAGATCGACACCGTCATCGGCCCCTTGCGGGTCATCGGCGTGCATCTCGGGCTGGTCCGCCGCGACCGGCTTCTGCAACTCGCCCGGATCCAGCGCCGCCTCCGCCGGATGCCGCCGATGCCCACCGTGCTGGCCGGCGATTTCAACGAATGGGGCAGCGCCGCGGCCCTCGCAGCCGCGGTCGACGACAAGCGTTTCGCCCCCACGCCCCCCAGCTACCCGGCCCCGCGCCCCGTGGCCCGGCTCGACCGCATCGCCACCTGCGACGCGCTCGTGGCACGGGCCAGCGGCGCCCATACCGCCAAACCCGCCCATATCGCCTCCGACCACCTCCCCGTCTGGGCCGATCTCGAGCTTGTCCCGCGCTAGACTTCTGGCCCATACCCGGGCACCGTGCTAGGCGCTGACCCGCCGACCCGCCATTGATGGACGCTTTTCATGACCATTCTCCAGATCACCTCGCTTCTCATCGTTCTGGCTGGCGTGTTCGGCGCCATCAACTACCTGTTTTTAAAGCTTCCTTCGGCCATTGGCATCCTTGTCGTGGCGCTGCTGGCCTCCTTCGGTGTGCTGCTCATCGACGGGATATGGCCCCAGCTCCTCATCGCCGACACCGCCCGCGACCTGATCACCTCGCTCCACTTTTCCGACGCGCTGCTCGAAGGGATGCTGGGCCTGCTGCTCTTCGCCGGCGCCCTTCACGTCAAGCTCGAGGACCTGCGCGAACAATGGCGGGCCGTCTTCCTGATGGCCACCATGGGCGTCGCGCTCTCGACCATCGTCATCGGCACCGGCTTTCACTGGCTCACGGGCATGCCGCTGATCGTGGCGCTGGTCTTCGGCTCGCTCATCTCCCCCACCGACCCGGTCGCCGTGCTGGGCGTTCTGCGCGAGGCCAACCTGCGCAAGTCATTGGAAACAAAGATCGCCGGCGAATCCCTTTTCAATGACGGGGTGGGCTACGTGGTCTTCCTCGTTCTCGTCGGCCTCGCCTTTCCCGGCGACGATCACCACGCCAGCGGCCTTCAGGGCGCGGCCATCCTCTTCGTGCAGGAGGCGCTGGGCGGCGCCGTGCTCGGCCTCGTGCTGGGCTGGCTCACCTTCCGCGTGATGCGGCTGATCGACGACTACTCGCTCGAGGTGCTCCTCACCCTCGGCCTCGCCTTCGGCGGCTACGAACTGGCCGTCTTCCTGCATGTCTCCGCCCCCATCATGGCCGTCTGCGCCGGCCTTCTGATCGGCGAGGTCGGCGCCAAGCACGGCATGAGCGAGGAGACCCGCGACTATGTCGATGCCTTCTGGAAACTGATCGACGAAATCCTCAACGCCGTCCTCTTCCTGATGATCGGCTTCGAGGTCTTCGCCGTCGCCTTCGAGGTCGATTTCCTCATCGCCGGCGTCCTCTCCATCGGCCTCGCGCTGATCGGCCGTCTGGCTGCCGTGGCCGTGCCGGTGCTGATCCTGCGCCCCTTCCGCACCTTCGCCCCCGGCGTGGTGCCGATCATGACATGGGGCGGGCTCAAGGGCGGCATCTCGGTCGCGCTGGCGCTGTCGCTGCCCGACAATGAATGGAAACCGCTGATCCTGACCGCCACCTATGTCGTGGTGATCTTCTCGATCGTCGTGCAGGGGCTGACCGTCAGCAAACTCGCCAACCGCGTGGGCCGCGCGCCCGATCTGGTCTGAGGAGGCCACCCATGTCCCGCTACTTTGTCTATGACGTCTTCACCGACACCCGCTTCGGCGGCAATCAACTGGCTGTCTTTCCGGACGCCACGGACCTGCCCGACACCGACCTGCAAGCCATCACCGCCGAGTTCAACTTCTCCGAGGTCACCTTCATCTACCCCCCGGAAAACACGGCCCATACCGCCCGCGTCCGCATCTTCACGCCGACGATGGAAATCCCCTTTGCTGGCCACCCGGTGATCGGCACCGCGATCGCGCTGGCCGATGCGGGCGCCGGGCCGGAGATGGTGCTGGAACTGGGCGTCGGCCCCCTGCCCTGCAAGGTCGAAAACGGCACCGCCGCCTTCACCACCGCCGCCCCGCTCGACACCCTCGCCACGCCCGACCCCGCCCTCGTGGCACGCGCCCTGGGCCTCCAAGCCTCTGATATCAGGGCGGAAACACACCCGCCCACCATGGCCACGCTCGGCCTGCCCTTCACGATCACCGAACTCACCTCCCGCGCCACCCTCTCCGCCTGCCAACCCGACATCGCCGCCTTCCGCGAGGGCGCCAAGGCCCATCCCGGCGGCCTCGATTTCGCGCAATTCGCCTATACCCGCGAGGGCGACACCATCCACGCCCGCATGTTCGCCCCGCTCGACAACATCCCCGAGGACCCCGCCACCGGCAGCGCCTGCGCCACGCTTGCCGCCCTCCTTGCCGACAGGCTCGGCCGCGACCTCTCCCTCACCGTTCATCAGGGCGAGGATATGGGCCGCCCCAGTCGCATCGGCCTGCGAACCGACCGGGGCCGCGTGACCGTCTCGGGACAGGCCGTGAAAGTCATGGAAGGCCGCCTGCTCTGACCTGCCGATAAAATCTGGCCATCACGCCGCGAACCGGCTATCCAACGGGCCCACGAGTCGCAAAAGATCGAGCCGATGACCGAGACCATCACCGAGCGTTGCGAGGCCAAGGGCCTGCGGATGACCGGCCAGCGCCGCACCATTGCCGCCGTGCTGGAGGATTCCGACGATCACCCCGATGTCGAGGAGCTTTACGCCCGCGCCTCGGGCCGCGATCCGAACATTTCCATCGCCACCGTCTACCGCACCGTGAAACTGTTCGAGGAGGCGGGCATTCTCGAAAAGGTCGAGTTCGGCGACGGGCGTGCCCGCTATGAAGATGCCGAGCGCGACCACCACGACCACCTGATCGACCTGCATTCCGGCGAGGTGATCGAATTCGTCGATGCCGAGATCGAGGCGCTGCAGGAAAAGATCGCCCGCAAGCTGGGCTACAAGCTCAAGGGCCACAAGCTCGAACTTTACGGCGTGCCGCTCAAGAAAAACTGAGCACTCCCGGTCGAAATCTTCAAAAGATTTCGATCCGCCTTCTTTTCAAGAAGGCGCCCCCACCGCCCCGATCGACGCCCAACCCTGACGCCCGGTGTTGCTGCCGAGGCCGACGGTCACTATAGCGAAATCCGTGCGGCCTCCCGCCGCAGCACGGAAAGGCACCCCCATGCAGAACATCCACGGCATCCTGCTCGTGATTGCCGCAATGGCCGGCTTCACCATAGAGGACACGCTGATCAAGCGGATGTCACAGGATATTCCCGTGGGCCAATTGCTGATCCTTCTGGGCTTTGCCAGCGCCGTGATCTTCGCCCTCATCGCCCACGGACGCGGCCACAACATCTTTGCCCGCGCGGCATGGCGGCCGATGTTCCTGTGGCGCGCACTGGCCGAGGCGACGGCCGCGATGGCCTTCGTCACCTCGCTCTCGCTGGTCGATATCTCGGTCGTCGCGGCCGTCTTTCAGGCCACGCCCCTCGTCATCACCATGGGCGCGGCCATCTTCCTTGGCGAAGATGTCGGCTGGCGCAGGTGGAGCGCCATCGCCGTCGGCTTCATCGGCGTGCTGATGATCATCCGCCCCGGCGTGGCCGGGTTCGAACCCGCCGCCCTGATCGTGCTGATCTCGGTCTGCGCCATCGCCGCGCGCGACCTGATCACCCGGCGGATCGACGTCAATGTCTCCTCCTTCGTAATCTCCTTTCAGGGCTTCGCCGTCGCCATCCCTGCGGGCTTCCTTTTGCTGGCCCTGTCCGGCGAAGGGCCTGCGGCGATGACCACCACCCATGGCGCCATGATGCTCGCCGCCGTCGTGGTTGGCGCGCTGTCCTATTACGGCATCGTCCAGGCCATGCGCTTGGGCGAGGCGGCCGCCGTCACGCCCTTCCGCTACACCCGCCTGCTCTTCTCGCTTATCGTCGGCGTCTTCGTCTTCGGCGAACACCCCGACAGCATGACGCTAGCGGGCGCCACGCTCATCATCGCCACCGGCCTTTACACTTTCGTCCGCGAACAGCGCCTCGCCCGCCGCAAACGCCGCGATCTGGCGGGCAACCCCAACATATAGTTAGCGCTACCACCCACAGTTGCATCTGACGCAGAACTTGGTATGGGACAGCCAACCAGTTCAGCCTTCCGAGGGACCAGCACATGAGCACCATCATCGACATTCACGCCCGCGAAATTCTCGACAGCCGCGGCAACCCCACGATCGAGGTCGACGTCGTCCTCGAAGACGGCACCATGGGCCGCGCGGCGGTGCCCTCGGGCGCCTCGACCGGCGCGCATGAGGCGGTCGAAAAGCGCGACGGTGACAAGACCCGCTACATGGGCAAGGGCGTTCTGGAAGCCGCGGCCTCGGTCAATGGCGAGATCGCCGATCTGCTGCTGGGCTTCGACGCCACCGAACAGGTCTCGGTCGACGCTGCGATGATCGAACTGGACGGCACGCCCAACAAGGCCCGCCTCGGCGCCAACGCCATCCTCGGCGTCTCGCTCGCCGTGGCCAAGGCCGCCGCCGACTTCACCACCCAGCCACTTTTCCGCTATGTGGGCGGCACCTCGGCCCGCACCCTGCCCGTGCCGATGATGAACATCATCAATGGCGGCGAACATGCCGACAACCCGATCGACATTCAGGAATTCATGATCATGCCCGTCGCCGCCAGCGACATTCGCGAGGCGGTGCGCATGGGCGCCGAGGTGTTCCACACGCTCAAGAAAGAGCTGTCCGCCGCCGGCCTCTCCACCGGCATCGGCGACGAGGGCGGCTTTGCCCCCAACCTCTCCTCGACCCGCGAGGCGCTCGATTTCATCCTGAAATCCATCGAGAAGGCCGGCTACACGCCCGGCGAGGATATCTACCTCGCCCTCGATTGCGCCGCGACCGAGTATTTCAAGAACGGCAAGTACGAACTCAAGGGCGAGGGCCTATCGCTCACTTCCGAGGAAAACGCCGACTACCTCAAGGCGCTGGTGGGCGACTACCCGATCATCTCGATCGAGGACGGCATGAGCGAGGATGACTGGGACGGCTGGAAAGCCCTGACCGACATGATCGGCGACAAGGTCCAGCTTGTGGGCGACGACCTGTTCGTGACCAACCCCGTGCGTCTGGCCGAGGGTATCGAGAAGGGCGCCGCCAACTCCATGCTCGTCAAGGTCAACCAGATCGGCACCCTGACCGAGACGCTGAAAGCCGTCGACATGGCCCACCGCGCGCGCATGACCAACGTCATGTCCCACCGCTCGGGCGAGACCGAGGACGCCACCATCGCCGACCTCGCCGTCGCCACCAATTGCGGGCAGATCAAGACCGGCTCGCTGGCCCGCTCCGACCGGCTGGCCAAGTACAACCAGCTGATCCGCATCGAGGAAGCCTTGGGCGACAGCGCCGACTATGCCGGCCGCTCGATCCTGCGCGGCTGAGCTCTACCCGTTCCGCCCTTCCCGCCGCGCCCTTTGCTGGCGCGGCGGCGTGAGCTTCATCTCCGGCGCCTGCAGCCGCGCCTCCGGCCCGCTCCACGCATAGGCCAGCAGGCAAGGCTCCTGTTCCCCGGTGGTGATCCGGTGCTCGTCCCCCGCCCGGTTCAGGATCAGCGAGCCCGGCGCATAGACCGCCGCGTCATTCTCCGACCACGCCCCGGCAATCGACACGTAACTCTCCTCGATCTCGTGATGGCTGTGCTGCGGATAGGTGGTGTTCGGCGCGAACAGGACGAACCCGATGATCAAACGGCCCGTCTGCACCGGGCCCCTGGGCCCCATCACCTCGCAATAGGCGTATTTGCGCGCCAGAGCAGGCGACACCTTTTCATACCCGTATTCCCATGTCAGCCGCCCCGACACCCGCGACAGCGCCCGCGCCAGCCCCTGCATCGCACCCCGCTCGCCGATATCCAGCGCCCGGCCCAGATGCGCGGTGACGGGCTTCACCTCGGGCGCCCGCATCGCCATTTCCGGGTTCGCCTCCAGCACCGCCGACGCCGCCTCCCGCACCCGCTTGCGGTGGCTGCGGATCGACCGGCTCCCCCCGGCGGAGCCCTGCCGGTACAGCACCTCGAACTCCCGGATCAGGTAATACCAGTCCGGGCAATCCTTCAGCCGCGGCGCGACCGGCGCGCTCTCGGACGGTGAAAGATCCGGCCGCGGTTCATTCTGCTGATCGGTCGTCACGCCAAGCCCCCTTCGTCACCTTGTCTTTCCCAGCTAACCCGGCCTGACAGGGGTGAAAAGGGCGCGCCTGAGCTCACAGGCCCGGATAGGCACGCGCCACGGCCCTTCGCCCGCCACTTGGGCGGATACCCCCCTGACACGCCCAGGGAAACGGCGGAACTGGTCGCGAACGTTCCGCCCCTCCCGGCCACCCGATCCGCGCGGCTTTGCCCTTTTCTCTGTCCGCCCCGGCCGATACCCTGTCGCCATGACAGCAGACGACATCATCGAAACCCTCGACCTTCAGCCCCACCCCGAAGGCGGCCATTACCGCGAGACATGGGCGGCGGACAATGACGGCCGCGCCACCGGTACCTGCATCTACTTCCTGCTCAAGGGCGGCGAGGTGAACCGCTGGCACCGGGTCGATGCCGCCGAGATCTGGCATTTCTACGCGGGCGACCCGCTGCTCCTGCGCCTCTCCGCCACCGACACCGGCCCGGCCGAGCGCCACCTGCTCGGCCCCGACCTGATGACCGGGCAGCGGCCGCAGGTCATCATCCCGCCCCACCACTGGCAACGCGCCGAATGCACCGGCAGCTTCACGCTCGTGGGCTGCACGGTCTCGCCGGGTTTCCGGTTCGAGGGGTTCACCCTCGCCGAGGACGGGTTCGACATTCCCGACGGCAAGTGACACCGCTTGACCGGGGTTTTAATCCATGCGTTTCAATGGCTTGAAAATTTAAGTCGGAAAATCGCGAAAAAAATCGCGCTCCCCTGAAACTTTCCCCCGGCCCATACGTGACTGTTCCCGAACTCAGCCAGACGGCGTGGATGCCGTGGGGTCTCTTCCTGACTACCGTACTCCACGGTGCCGCATCGCACCCCGCGATCGCGGCAATCCCCGGCCGTGCCGTCTGGCCGAGTTTGACGGGGCCCGCCCTTTGCCCCGTCAGACAGGATCGGCGCCGCGTATGAGTGTGAGTGTTTCTTTGCCCGCGGGCGAGGTCGGCGCCGGTTCTGGTCCGGGGTGCCAGTGCGCATCCCGGACACCCGCTCCGGCTTGAAGGTATGAGTGGTGCCGATTGAGCCGGGTTACGAGGCAGGACGAGCCGTCCGGATGCGGTTTGGCCCGGAGCGCGCAAGCGCCTTCCGGGCCTTCATCCCTCTGCGATCCCCTGCACGAAATCCACGAGCTGCCGGGTCGAGCCGTCCTTGCCGGCCGCGTCCCGCTCACCCGACAGGATCGGCGCCATCTCCTTGGCCAGCACCTTGCCCAGCTCGACCCCCCACTGGTCATAGGAATTGATCCCGAGGATCACCCCCTCCACGAACACGCGATGCTCGTAAAGCGCCACGATCTGGCCCAGCCGCCGGGGCGTCAGCCGGTCATAGATCAGCGTGGTCGACGGCCGGTTGCCCGGAAACACCCGGTGCGCCGCCTGCCGCTCCAGCTCGGCGCCCTCGAACCCGGCCTCTTCCATCAGCGCCCGCGCCTCGGCCATGGACCGCCCGCGCATCAGCGCCTCCGACTGGGCAAGGCAATTGGCCACCAGCAGGTGATGATGATGCGCCAGCTCCGGCTCGTGGCCCTTCGCCGCCACCATGAATTCGCACGGCACCACCTGCGTGCCCTGATGGATCAACTGGTAGAAGGCATGCTGCCCGTTCGTGCCCGGCTCACCCCAGACCACCGGGCCGCTCTGCACGTCGAGCGCCTCGCCCTCCATCGTCACCCGCTTGCCGTTGCTCTCCATTTCCAGCTGCTGGAAATAGGCAGGCAAGCGCGCCAGCCGCTGATCATAAGGCAGCACGGCGCGCGTCAGATATCCGCAGGCATGGCTGTGCCACAGCCCCGTCAGCGCCAGCATGACGGCCATGTTCTCCTGCGCCGGCGCCTCGCGGAAATGCCCGTCCATCGCCGCCCCGCCCTCGAGGAACGCGCGGAAATCCTCCGGCCCGATCGCCAGCATCAGCGGCAACCCGATCGGCCCCCAGACCGAATAGCGCCCGCCGACCCAGTCCTCGAACCCGAAGACCCGCTCGGGCGCGATCCCGAATTCGGCGGTCTTGTCCTGCGCCGTCGAGACGGCGGCAAACTGCGCGGCGGGATCATCCACCGCCTTGGCCATCCATGCCCGCGCCGTCTCGGCATTGGTCATCGTCTCGATGGTGGTGAAGGTCTTCGAGGCCACGATCACCAGCGTCGTCGTCGGGTCCAGCCCGGCAAGACAATCGGCGATATCCGCCCCGTCCACGTTCGACACGAAATGACAGCGCGGCCCGTCGTGACAGGGCGAGAGCGCCCGTACCGCCATCTCCGGGCCAAGATGCGACCCGCCGATCCCGATATTGACCACATCCGTGATCGGCCCGCCGGCGCCCGTGAATTCGCCGCCGCGCACTTTCTCGGCGAACGCCTCCATCCGTGCCAGCGTATCCAGCACTCCCGGCATCACGTTCTGCCCGTCCACCTCGACCGGCCCGCCCGACAGGTTGCGCAGCGCCGTATGCAGCACCGCCCGCCCCTCGGTCTCGTTGCTCGCCTCGCCCGCGAACATCGCCGCCCGCCGCTCCTCGACCCGGCGCGACTGGGCGATCGACAGAAGCAGCGCCCGCGCCTCGCGGCTCATCGCGGTCTTGGAATAATCGAACAGCATCCCGTCGAAGCGCACCGAGAAATCCGCGGCCCGGTCCGCGTCCTCCAGCAATTCCGAAATCCTCGCACCCGTATCCGCCGTCAACGCGTCCCACATGCCCATGTTTCCTGCGCCCCTGTGCTTCTTCTTGGTCCAAATACTCCGGGGGAGGCGTTGAATTTCCGAGGGAAATTCAACGTTGGGGGCAGCGCCCCCAAATCCCCCTCACGGCGCCCAGTGCACCGTCGCCTCTTCCAGTATTGCCGCCACCGGCGCCTTCATCGGCTCCAGCGACCCGGCCCGGTCCAGCGCCGCCTTCTTTGCCTGCCCGGTGATCACCACGTGCAGCGTCAGCGCGTCACGCAGCACCCGCGCCGACAGCGTCACCCTCGGCTCCGGCACATCCGGCGCCCGCATCGGCACCAGCACCGGCGCATACCGGTCCAGCGCCTGTTCCAGGTTGTCCGCCCCCGGAAACAGCGAGGCCGTGTGCATGTCCGACCCCATGCCCAGCAGGCACACGTTGATCGGCAGAGACGGGCTGATCGTCTCCTCCACCTCCTCGAGCACGTCCTCGGGCGTCCCGGATTTCCGGTAGAGCGGCAGGAAATTCGCCTTCTCCGCCCGCCCCGTCAGCAGACGCTCGCGGATGAGCCGGCTGTTCGAGCGCACATGCACCTCCGGCAGCCAGCGCTCGTCGCTGGGCAGCACATCCACCCGGGCCCAGTCCAGGTCGGAATCGCACAGGCTGTCGAAAACCGGCCCCGGCGTGGTGCCGCCGGGTACCACGAAGAGCACCCGCTCCTTGTGCTCCAGCGCCGCGGTCAGCTCCCCGGCCAGGGTGTTGGCCAGGTGAACCGCCATCAGCTCGTCATCGGGGTAATCCACGAAATTCATGCCTTGATCTCCCGCCAGCGGCGCCCGTCCCGGTGCATCAGCATCAGCGCGTCATCCGGCCCGGCACTGCCGGTGGCATAGGGCAGCGGGTCCTCGCCGCGCTCCTCCCATCCGGCGATGATCCCGTCGGTCCAGGCCCAGGCCTCCTCGACCTCGTCGCCGCGCATGAAAAGGGTCTGGTTGCCCCGGATCACGTCCATGATCAGCCGCTCATAGGCATCGGGGAAATCCGCCTCTTCCGGGCCTAGCGCCTCGGCAAAGGTCATGTCGAGCGGCACATCGACCAGCCGCATCCCCCCCGGCCCCGGCTCCTTGATGGTCACGCCAAGCTCGATCCCCTCGTTGGGCTGCAGCTTGATGGTCAGGATGTTGCGGTGCCGCCCGGCATCGTCGCCGAAGATAGAATGCGGTGCGTCCTTGAACACCACCGCGATTTCGCTCGCCCGCTCCTTCAGCCGCTTGCCGGTGCGCAGGTAGAAGGGCGTGCCGGCCCAGCGCCAGTTGCTGACGCGTGCCCGCAGGGCCACGAAACTCTCCGTCGTGCTGTTGCGATCGCCGACCTGGTCGCGATAGCTGGGCCGGTCGCCGGAACCCTCGTACTGGCCGCGCACCACGTCTGCCGGCGCCACCGGGTCGAGCGCCCGGATCACCTTCAGCTTCTCGTCGCGCACCGAATCGGGGTTGAACTTGGCCGGCGGCTCCATCGCGATCAGGCACAGAAGCTGCATCAGGTGGTTCTGCATCATGTCCCGCATGGCGCCCGAGCGGTCATAGTAATCACCGCGCCCTTCGACGCCCACATCCTCGGCCACGGTGATCTGGATGTGATCCACGTATTGGCTGTTCCACAAGGGCTCGAACAGCATGTTGCCGAACCGGATCGCCATCAGGTTCTGCACCGTCTCCTTGCCGAGGTAATGGTCGATCCGGTAAATCTGGCTTTCGTCGAAATACCCGGCCAGCACCTTGTTGAGCTCCTTGGCGGTGGCAAGGTCGCGCCCGAACGGCTTTTCCACCACGATCCGCGCTTCGCCGCCGGCCAGCCCGTGCTGGTGCAGCCGCTCGGCCAGCGGCCCGAACAGTCGCGGCGCGACCGAGAAATAGAAGGCCCTGATCCGGTCCGGCCGGGTGAGCCGGGCCAGCTCGTCCCAGCCGCCCTCCCCCGTGGCGTCGACCACGACGTAATGCAGCATCGCAAGAAACGCGTCGAGATTCGCACGGTTCGCGCCGGCGCTCTCGTCCGAGGCCACGATCGCATCCGACGCGAAATCCCGGTACCCTTGGGTATCCATCTCGCCCCGGGCCGCGCCGATGATGCGCACGTCGCCCTCGATCTGGCCCGCGCAATACCGCCGGAACAGCCCCGGCAGGATCTTCCGCCGCGCGAGATCGCCCGTACCGCCGAAAATCACCAGGTCGAAGGGATCCACCGGAATGACACGCGAAACCATCAGACCTCTCCTGTCCCGCCACGGCTCGGATCGGCCGCGCGGCGTTCACGGGGACTTTATGCCCGTATCACAAACCCGTCACCAGCCCGCTGCTGGCTTTTCACGACAAAAAGTACAGGTTACGCCGGAAATGCAAACCAAAATCAGGTGAATTGATGAAAGACGCCGCCACAGCCAGCGCCAATGACGGCAAGTTCCAAGACCCGCAGGTGACAGCCGACGGTCAGCCCCGCGCCCACGTGCCCCTGTCGAATCCGCAGACGCTCTGGTTCAACACCGGCACGCTCTGCAACATCACCTGCGTCAACTGCTACATCGAAAGCTCGCCCGAGAATGACCGGCTGGTCTACATGACCGAGGCCGAAGTGCGCGACTTCCTCGACCAGATCGAGGCGCGCGGCTGGCCGGTGCGCGAGATCGGCTTCACCGGGGGCGAGCCCTTCATGAACCCCGAGATGTGCGCCATGGCGCGCGCGGCGCTGGAACGCGGGTTCGATGTGCTGATCCTGACCAACGCCATGCGCCCGATGATGCGCCCGAAGGTGCAGGAAGACCTCCGCGCGCTGGTGCAGGCATATGGCGACCGGCTCACCTTCCGCATCTCCGTCGACCATTGGTCGGCCGACTGCCATGACGAGGAACGCGGCCGCGGCGCCTTCGACAAGACAGTGCGCGGCATGGAATGGCTCCGCGACGCAGGCGCCCGCATGGCCGTCGCCGGCCGCACCCTCTGGCACGAGACCGAAGCGGAAGCGCGTGACGGCTACCGCGCCCTCTATGCCCGCCACGGCTTTACCATCGACGCCGACAACCCGGCCGAAACCGTCCTCTTTCCGGAAATGGACATGAGCGTCGAAGTGCCAGAGATCACCACCGCCTGCTGGGGCATCCTCGGCAAGGCGCCCGACGACGTGATGTGCGCCTCCTCGCGGATGGTCGTCAAGCGCAGGGGCGCGCCGCGGCCCACCGTGCTCTCCTGCACGCTCCTGCCCTACGACGCGGAATTCGAAATGGGCGAAACGCTCGAAGAGGCCGAGCGCGACGTCGCCCTCAACCACCCGCATTGTGCCAAGTTCTGCGTCCTCGGCGGCGCCAGCTGCTCGGGCTGAGGCGTATCTGAAGGGGCTCTGCCCCTTACCGAGACCGGCATCGAACGGCTCTCGCGCCAGCCGCTCGACCTGCTGGTCCGCCAGCCGCCGACCTGCGGCGCCGGCCCGCAGAATCCTGTTGCCAGCGGCCCCGCCTTGCCTGAAACTCCGTCTTCGGTTCATGTCCTCCTGTCCGGGTTTCCCCCTTTCATGCCCTACGATCAGATCTTCGTCCTTGCCCTTCTGGGGCTCGTTTTCGCGGGCTTCATCTTCGAGATCTACCCCCCCGAGGTGACGGCGCTGGCGGCCTCCGCCATCCTACTGGCCACCGGCATCCTCGATACCGACGATTTCCTCACCGTCTTCAGTTCCGGTGCCCCCATCACCATTGCCATGATGTTCATCATCTCCGCCGCGCTGGAACGCACCGGGGTGCTGTCACTGTTGGGCGACATCCTGCAGAAACAGGCGCGCGGGTCGCTGTCGCGCGCCGTGCTGATCATGATGGCCGCCGCCATCGTCGCCTCGGCCTTCATGAACAACACGCCCGTGGTGGTGCTGCTGACCCCGGTGATCATCTCGGTCGCGGCCAATGTCGGCGCGGCCCCCTCCAAGGTGCTGATCCCGCTCTCCTACGCCGCCATCTTCGGGGGCACCCTGACGCTGATCGGCACCTCCACCAACATCCTGATGAGCGATGTGGCGCTGGCCGCCGGCCAGCCCCGGATCACCATGTTCGAGATGACCCTGCCGGGGCTGATCCTTGCCGGCACGGGGATGATCTACATGGTCTTCGCCGGGCGCTACCTGCTGCCCGACCGCGCCTCGCTCGCCACCGCCCTCGGGCAGGAACGCAAGCGCAAGTTCCTCGCCCGCCTGCTGATCCCCACAGGCTCGGCCCATATCGGCAAGGCGCTGGCCGACCTGCCCTTCAACACCGCTCAGTCCCGCATCCTCGACGTGATCCGCGGCGACCGCTCGCAGCGCTCCCAGTTGTCGAACCTCACCCTTCAGGCCGGCGACCGGGTGGTGATCAAGACCGACGCGGGCGAGCTTCTGGGCCTCAGGGAGGACGGCAGCGTCGCCTTCAACGAGATGCACGACACCGGGTTCGAGCCGGTGACAGCCGAAAGCACCATGATGATGGAAGGAAGCATCGGGCCCAAGTCGATGCTGCGCGGCCGCACGCTGGGCGATTTGCGCCTGCGCCGCAGCTACGGCGTCTACGTCATCGCCGTGCATCGCGACGACCGCAACATCACCGAACACACCGACACGCTGCGCCTGCGCTTCGCCGACACGCTGCTGCTGGAAGGCCCCGCCGACGGACTACAGCGGCTGGCGGCCGATGGCGGCATCGTCAACCTCTCCACCCCCTCCGACCGGCCGGTGCGGCGCGGCAAGGCGCCCATCGCCATCGCGGTGATCCTCGGCGTCATGGTGCTGGCCTCCTTCGGGATCATGCCGATTGCCGGGCTGGCGGTGATCGGGGCGACGGTGGTCATGCTGACCGGCTGCGTCGATCCCGAGGATGCCTTCGACGCGATCGACTGGCGCATCCTGTTCCTGATCTTCGGCATGCTCGGCCTCAGTCAGGGGCTCGACAATACCGGCGCGGCCGAAACCGTGGTGGGCTTCATCGTCGGGCTGACCGGCAATCTCGGCCCGCTCGCTGCGCTGGCGGCGGTCTACCTCTTCACCAGCCTGCTGACCGAGATGATCTCCAACAACGCCGTCGCCGTCCTTGTCGGGCCGATCGTCATCGGCATGGCGGTGCAACTGGGCTACGACCCGCGCCCCTTCATCATGGCGGTGATGTTCGCGGCCTCGGCCAGCTTCGCCACCCCCATCGGCTACCAGACCAACACCTTCGTCTACGGCGCCGGCGGCTACCGGTTCCGCGACTTCGTGATCGTGGGCTTGCCGCTCAACCTGCTCTTCGCGGTGGTGGCGGTGCTGGTCATCCCGCTGTTCTTCCCATTTTGACGATTGTGGCAGGCGCGGGCCTTCCCCGCGCTTGCCCGCCCCCGCCGCGCACCCCATATTCCTGTCATGCTCAAGTTCTTTCCGATCCTGCTGGCGATTCTCTACGCGGTCGCGATGTACCGCTTCTCGGTCTGGCGCACCCGGCGCGAGCTCGACGCGCGCTCCTCCGAACTGGCCGATCCGCGCCTGAAGAAGCTCACCGACCGGCTGGCCGCCGCGCTCGACCTGCCCCGGATCAAGGTGCATATCTACGAGATCGACCCGGTCAACGGCCTCGCCGCCCCCGACGGGCGCATCTTCATAACCCGCGGTTTCTACCGCAAATTCCAGAATGGCGAGCTTTCGGCCGAGGAGATGACCAGCGTCATCGCGCATGAGCTGGGCCACGTCGCGCTCGGCCATTCCCGCCGCCGGATGATCGACTTCTCCGGCCAGAACGCGCTCCGCACGGCGCTGGCGATGATCCTGTCACGCTTCCTTCCGGGCATCGGCGCGATGATCGCCAGCGGCCTGACCACCCTGCTCGCCGCCCGCCTCTCGCGCAGTGACGAATACGAGGCCGACGAATACGCCGCCGCCCTGCTCACCAAGGCGGGCATCGGCACGGGCCCGCAAAAGGCGCTGTTCTCCAAGCTCGAGGACCTCACCCAGTCCCGCTCCGGCGCCATGCCCGCATGGCTGATGAGCCACCCGAAAACCGGCGAACGCATCGCGGCGATCGAAAAGCTCGAGGCAAAATGGGCGCGCTGAGCCCCATGCGCCCACAAAGGTCACCTTTCCGCGCCTAAAGGCCACAGTCCTGCCCAACTTTGGCGCGACCTCGCGGGTAAATCCCGGGCCAGGGAACCCGAGAGGACTGACATGCAGGCTACATCCGCACCCGTTCAGGGCGTTTCACAGCGCGTCGCACCGGTCATATTCGTCCTGACCCTGTTTCTCAGCGCGTCGCTGCTGTTCTTCGTGCAGCCGCTCTTCACCCGCGTGGTGCTGCCCCATGTGGGCGGCTCTCCCGCTGTGTGGACGACGGCGATGCTGTTCTTCCAGACCATCCTGATCGCGGGCTACCTCTATGCTCACCTGCTGACCCGCCTGCTGCCCGTGCGCGGGCAGGTCATGGTGCATCTGGGCGTCTGGGCCGCAGCGCTGTTCAGCCTGCCGCTGGGCGTGCCCGAGGGCTGGCAACTCGACCCGTCGGGCTCAACCGCGTGGCAGACGCTGCTCCTTTTCGCGGCGGGCGTCGGCCTGCCCTTCTTCGCGCTCTCGGCCAACGCGCCCCTGATCCAGTTCTGGTACAGCCGCAGCGGGGGCCCCTCCGCCCATGACCCCTATTTCCTCTATGGCGCGTCGAATCTCGGCTCGCTCATCGCCCTGCTGGGCTTCCCGCTGGCCGCCGAGCCGATCTTCGGCGCCAGCACGATCGGGCTGGGCTGGGCCGCGGGCTTCGTGGTATTGGGCGGCGCGCTGGCCCTCAGCGGCCTCTTCAGCCGCGGCCCCGCCGCCATCGCCCCGGCCCGCTCGGACACCGCCCGCCGCGCGACGCTCTGGCAGGTGGCGCAATGGGGGTTCCTCGCCTTCGTGCCCTCCTCGCTCATGCTGGCCATCACCCTCAAGATCAGCATCGACATGGGCTCCTTCCCGCTGATCTGGGTTGTCCCGCTCGCGCTCTACCTGTTCACCTTCGTGCTGGCCTTCTCGAACCGGAGCTACGTCTCCGACCGCACGCTCCGGACCGTCGCCGCGCTCTCGCTCGCCGTGCTCTGCTTCTTCGTGCTCGGGTTCCACGGCACCTATCTCGAATGGGAAGAGGTCGGCATTCTGCTGTTCTGCTTCTTCGCCATCATGCTCTTCGCCCACCGCCGGCTCTACAACGCCCGCCCCGATGGCCACGGCCTCACCGGCTTCTACCTGACCATGTCGGTGGGCGGCGCGCTCGGCGGGCTGTTCAACTCCATCGTCGCCCCCGTCGCCTTCTCCGGCCTGCAGGAACTGCTGATCACCACCGTGCTGGCGGTGCTGCTCTTCATTCCCTTCGCGGCGACCGCCCGCGACACCCTTGTGAAGATCGCCGGCGGCGCGGCCCTCGGGCTTCTCCTGTCGCTGCCCGCCCTTCTGACCGGCCTTGTCGCCACCGGCCGCGACAGCTGGCCCATCATGCTCCTCGTCCTCGTCATCGGCGCCCTGCTCGGCCTCGTCCGGCTGCGCCGCAGCCCGCTGGCCTGTTTCGGCGCGGGCGTCGTCGCGCTCTTCATCGGCGCCACCCACATCCCCGACGCCTCGCTCCTGCGCGACCGCAGCTTCTTCGGCACCCATGTCATCATGGAAGAGGCCGGCCTGCGCCTCTACGGTAACGGTACCACCGTCCACGGCGCCCAGCGCCTCGCCGATGACGACAGCCCCCGGCCAGAGCCGCTCTACTATTATCACCGCAACGGCCCGATGGCGCAGGTGCTGACCTCCGCCCGCGGCACCGCCGCCGGAACAGTTGGCGTGGTGGGCCTCGGCGTGGGCTCATTGGCCTGCTACAAACAGCCCGGCCAGGACTGGCATTTCTACGAGATCGACCCCCTCGTCGACGCCATCGCCCGCAGCCCCGAGCATTTCCGCTTCCTGTCGGCCTGCGCCCCCGAGGCCCCGACCCATATGGGCGACGGCCGCATGGTGCTCGACCGCCAGAAAGACCTGCGTTTCGACATCCTCGTGATCGACGCCTACAGTTCCGACGCCGTCCCGGTCCACCTGACCACGAACGAGGCGATGCAACTCTATCTCGACCGGCTCTCGCCCGGAGGCATCCTGCTCTACCACATCTCGAACCGCTACTACGACATTGATATCCCGCTGGCCCGTTCAGCCGCCGATCTCGGCCTCGCCGCGCGGGTGCAGCACTACGCGGGCAATGCCAAGGACGATCCGGGCGACGTGGCCTCCGGCGTGGTGATGCTGGCCCGCACGCCCGGCGACTTCGGCGAGATCACCGCCGACCCCCGCTGGCAGGTGCTGGAAAGCGACGGTGGCCGCGTCTGGACGGACGACTACGCCAACCTCGTCTCGATCATGAAGCGGTAAGCGCCTTGCCCAGCCGCGGCAGCCTCGCCTTCTTCAGCAGCGGCCGCATCTCCCACGTGTCGCCCGACAGGCGGTTCGCATCGGCCAGCACGCTTTCGGCGGCCTCTTCCACCAGCCCCGGCCCGGCCTTCCAGAGGCCCAGCAGAAACCCGTCGGGATCAGCTCGCGCCACGCCTTCCTCGGCGAGCACGTTGCGCGGGAAATCCTTGACGTTCAGCGTCACGATCAAATCCGCCGAGCCCGCCACCGCCGCCGCCAGCACATGCACATCCGCCGGATCGGGTAGCCACAGCCTGCTTTCCAGCGAGGGCGGCCAGCTCACCTGCGCCTTGGGCCACTCGACACCAAGCAGCGCCGCCTCGGCCCCGGCCTGCGCCACGCCGTCAGGGCCCAGCTTCGCTGCCGCCCGCTGCCATTCCTCGATGATCCGCGCCGACCACAGCGGCGTGAATGCGCCGCGTTCCGCCACCCGCAAAAGCATCTGCCGCATCACCGTGGGATAGATCACGCAAGTATCCAGAACCGCCCTCATGCGAGGCCGCCCGCAAGGGCTGACGAGCGCCGCCGCCTCACAGCCGGAAGAACAGCGCCTTCAGATACGCCGTCTCCGCAAGGTTGGGATGCTGCGGATGGTCCGGGCCCGCAAACCCCGTGTGAACAAGCGGCCCGGCCCGCCCCGCACGTCCGATCCCGCGCAAACACGCGCTGCGGAACTTCGCCAGATCGGCGGCATGCGAACAGGAACACAAGCCCAGTATCCCGCCCTCGGCCACCAGCGGCGCGGCCAGCCGCGCCACCCGCTCATAAGCCCGCAATCCTGCCTCCAGCGCCGGTTTCGACGGCGCAAAGGCCGGCGGATCGCAGATCACCATGTCGAACCGAGCGCCCTCCTCGGCCAAACCGGCCAAGGCATCGAACGCATCCGCCTTCCTTGTTTCGAACCGGCCGGAAACGCCCGTCCTCTCGGCCCCGCCCCGCGCCAGCTCCAGCGCCGGCTCCGAGCCATCCACGGCCAGCGCGCTCTCCGCCCCCGCCGCCAGCGCCGCAAGGGAGAAGCCGCCAACGTGAGAGAACACGTCCAGCACCCGCGCCCCCTTGGCCAGCCGCGCCGCAAAGGCATGGTTGGGCCGCTGGTCATAGAACAGCCCGGTCTTCTGCCCGCCCGTCAGATCGGCCAGATACGTGGCCCCGTTCATCGGCACCTCGACCGGCGCCTCCGGTGCCGCGCCCTCCAGAACCGCGCTCACATCATCGAGACCTTCCAGCCCGCGCGCCCGTCCCCCGGCATTCTTCAAAACCGTCGAAACGCCCGTCACCTCCCGCAGCGCCGCCACCAGTTCATCCAGCATCCCCTCGGCCCAGGCCGCGTTGGGCTGGATCACGGCAACATCGCCGAACCGGTCGATCACCACCCCCGGCAGCCCATCCCCCTCGGCATGGATCAACCGGTAGAACGGCGCATCGTACAGCTTCTCGCGCAACGCCAGCGCCGCCGCCAGCCGCTTGCGCAGCCACGCCCCGCCGATCTCCGCCCCGGTATCGAGGTCCAGTACCCGCGCCATGATCCGCGACTTCGGGTTCACCGCCACCAGCGCCAGCGGCTCCCGCGCGGCATCCTCCAGCAGCGCGATGCTGCCCGGCGCAATCGCCTTGGTGCGGCGATCGGTCACGATTTCATTGTCAAACACCCACGGCGCCCCGTGCCGGATGGCGCGGGCATGGGCCTTGGGGTTCAGGCGGATCACGGGCAAAGGGGATGGCGTCATGCCGTCCCCTTAAGCCCTTTCCTACCTGCGGGAAAGCGCAGAGTCAGTCGAAGGCGCTCATCAGCCCCAGCTTCGCGCTCTGGTACTGCGCCGGGTCGGTCAACTGCTGCCGGATCACGCCAGCAAGGTGATCGGTGATCCGCACCTTCTGGGTCTGCCCGGCCCTCTCGGCCTCTTTCGCGGCCTTGCCGCCGAAGCCCTTGAAATCGGCCTTCACGAATTTCGGCGCACTCAGCGCGGCGCCGGTCTCGGGGTCGCGATACTGCATGGTGAATTGCAGCGCATGCACCGCGCCCACCGTCCGGCGGGTCTTCTCGGTCAGCGCATGGAACCGCGTCACCTCGATATCCAGCACGACCGGCCGGCCCTCGCCCTCGACCGCGCGCACACCCTTCAGCATGGCGGCCTCGACGATCTTCTGCACCTGCGCATGGCGGTCGCCCGGCGGGTCCTCGCGCCAGACGATATCGCCGCCCGGATAGAACCGGTTCGCCTCCGACACCTGCAGCGTCCGCGGCACACGCACCTTGACCGAGGTCACCTTCACCGCCGCCGCCAGCGGCGCCACCTGCGCCATCTGCGGCGTCGCGAAATCCGCCGGCGCGTTGCGCGTCGCGGTCTCCATCGGCGCCCCGCCACAGCCAGCCAGCGCCAGCCCGGCGGCCACGGCCGCGATACATCCGATACGTTCCATCCTGTCCTCCAGTCGGCCGCGCCCGGGATATCTCAGCCGGTCTCCCCGGTCTTCTCCGCACGCAGGCCTTCGATTTGCCTCGGCGTCAGGATGTCGTTGAAATCAGGCGCATTTGGGACGAAACCGGACCTTTACCAAGACCCCGCGCAGGTCAAGCTCAACCCCGCTCGCGCGACCGCCAGCCGCCCCGGCGGCGCGGCTTCTCCACCGTCTCCAGCCCCTGCCGCAAAACCGTGGTCATCGGGTGATCGGGAAACTCCCCCTCCCGCCGCGCCAGATGCGCCTCGATCGCCGGTTTCGTCTCCTGCCCCTCGGGCAGCGACAGCGCCCAGTCCAGAAAGACCGACCGGCATTCGCCCTCGGTGATCCCCTCGATGCGATAGGATTCCCGGATCAGCCCTTTCGGGTCCAGCGGGTCGCGCTCTCTGCTCATGCCTCGTCCTTTCCCTCGCCCGCCAGCGCGGCATCGATGATCTCCGCCGCCCGGCTCGTCACCTCCGCCAGCCGCGCCTGCACCTCGTCCAGCGTCTCCGCCCCGGTTTCCCGCAGCAGAAAGGCCACCGCCCCCTCGCCAAGCGTCTCCGGGTCAAGCGGCTTGTCGGTCAGCAGCCGCGCCGCCTGCAACACGCACCAGCAAAGCCCATAGGCCTCGGCCAGCGCTGCCCGGTCCGCGTCATCCAGCCAGCCGATTGCGACACAGGCCCGCAAGCCCGCCGCCACGTCCCGCCCCGGCTCGGCCGCCATCAGCGCGCCCGCCTGCGCCACCAGCTCGATCTCCTGCATCCGGCCCGGCCCCAGCTTTGTGTCCCACGCCCCGGCCGGGCTCTTGGCCTCGGCGACCCGCCGGCGCATGTCGGCCACGCCGGGCAGCACCCGCTCCCGGGCGCCCTTCTCCTTCAGCAGGTCACACCGGAACGCCTCGAAATCGCCCCCCAGCTCCTCCGCCCCGGCAATCACCCTTGCCCGCGTGAGCGCCAGATGCTCCCAGACCCACGCCTCGCCCTTCTGGTATTCCTGAAACGAGGGCCAGCCCGTCGCCACCGGCCCCTGGTTTCCCGAGGGGCGCAGCCGCATATCCACCTCGTAAAGCCGCCCCTCCGCCATCGGCGCGGTCAGCGCGGTGATCAGCGCCTGCGTCAGCCTTGCATAATAGGTCCGCGACGCCAGCGGCCGCCGCCCGTCCGAACCCTCCTCACCCGCCGCATCGTAAAGCACGATCAGGTCGAGATCCGAGGTCGCATTCAGCTTGGCCGCCCCCAGCGAGCCCATGCCCAGCACCACCGCGCCGCGCCCCGGCGGGGTCCCGTGCTTTTCGGCAAACTGGTCCACGACCACGGGCCACACCGCCCCGATCACCGCCTCGGCCAGCTCCGCATATTGCGTCCCGGCCTCGTCCGCATCGATCAACCCCCGTAAATGATGCACCCCGATGCGGAAATGCCATTCCTTGGACCACCGCCGCGCGGCATCCAGCCGGCGCTCGTAATCCTCGTCCGCCTCGAACCGCGCCACAAGCTCCGCCTCCAGCGCCGCCCGCCCCGGCCACTTGGCAAAGAAATCCCCCGCGATCACCGCGTCGAACACCCCGGCATTGCGCGACAGATGCGCCGCCAGCGAGGGCGACGTGCCCGCGATATCGACCAGCAGATCGACAAGCTGCGGGTTCGCCTCGAAGAGCGAGAACACCTGCACCCCCGCCGGCAGGCCCTTCAGGAACCCGTCAAACGCCAGCAGCGCCTCGTTCGGCTCCACGGATTTCGCCAGCTTCGCCAGCAGTTCGGGCTTCAGCCGGTTGAAAATCTCCACCGCCCGGCTCGACCGCAGCGCCGGATAGCTGGGCCACCCGGCGATGATATCCTGATCCAGCGCCGCATCCACCTCTTCACCGGCCCCCGCATCCTCCGGCGCAAAGAAGCTCTCGATGGTCTCATGCACCTCGGTCAGCCGCCGTTCGAGCTCCGCTTCCATCTCCGCCCGGTCGCAATCCATGAACGCCGCCAGCCGCTCGAACTCCTCTTCGCTCGTCGGCAGGTCATGGGTCTGCTGGTCGCGCAACATCTGCAAGCGGTGCTCCACCTCGCGATGCGCCCGGTAATGCCGCGTCAGCATCTCCGCCGCATCGCCGGGCACCCAGCCCTTCTCCGCCAGCCTCGCCAGCCCCTCGACCGTGCCCCGCACCCGCAAATCCCGGTCGCGCCCGCCCGAAATCAGCTGCCGCGTCTGGGTGAAGAACTCGATCTCCCTTATCCCGCCGCGCCCCAGCTTCATGTTGTGCCCCGACAGGTTCAGCCGCCCGCCAAGCCCCTTATGCTCGCGAATGCGCAGCCGCATGTTATGCGCATCCTCGATCGCCGCGAAATCCAGATGCTTGCGCCAGACAAAGGGCTTCAGCGTCGCGAGAAACTGCTGCCCGGCCCCGATATCCCCCGTACAGGCCCGCGCCTTGATATAGGCCGCCCTTTCCCACGTCCGGCCAAGGCTTTCGTAATAGGTCTCCGCCGCCGCCATCGCCATGCAGACCGGCGTGACCGACGGATCGGGCCGCAGCCGCAGATCGGTGCGAAAGACATATCCCTCCGCCGTCTTGTCATTCAGTGTCGCGGCCATTTTCCGCGTCGCCCGCACGAAAGAGGCCCGCGCGTCGTGGTAATCATCCTTGTCGAACCGGCTCTCGTCGAACAGGCAGATCAGGTCGATATCCGAGCTGTAATTCAGCTCCCCCGCCCCCATCTTGCCCATCGCCAGCACCACCATGCCGCCGGCCTCGTCCAACTCGTCCTCGCCCACCCCCGGTAGCTTGCCGCGCCGGATTTCCACGCCAATGGCCGCGCGCAGCGCCACCTGCACCGCCGCATCGGCGAACGCCGTCAGATGCCCGGTCACCTCTTCCAGCGTCCAGACCCCGGCCAGATCCGCCAGCCCCACCATCAGCGCCACCCGCCGCTTGGCCCGCCGCAGCGCATTGGCGACGGTATCGGGCGCCGCCTCCCGTATCTCCGCCAGCACCCCTTCCAACGCCGCCTCGGGGTCGTCAAACGCCCCCGGCAACCAGTCCTGCTCCTTCTCACACAGCGTGCGCAGATACGGGCTGCACCCCGCCGCCCCCTCGATCAACTCGCCCAGCGCCGCCGATACATCCGGAAACCGGGCGCGGGTCTCCGCCCCCTGGTCAGACTCGAAGGGGCGCGGGCAGCGGGTCATGCGGTCGGTAAAGCTCATGGGGCCAGTGATACAGCGCGGCCGGGTCTGGTCAATGGCGCGTGGCTGTCCTATCCCCTCCCCGTCCACAGACGGAGCCGCCCGATGTCCAAATCCCTCAAGCGCGTCACCCTCGCCCTGCAACAGGCCGGCATCGACAGCCAGCCGGTCGAGGTGGGTCAGGCCACCACGGCGCAGATGGCCGCCGATCTCGTCGGCTGCACCACCGATCAGATCGCCAAGTCGATCATCTTCCGCGGAGAGGAGAGCGGCGCCGCCATCCTCTTCATCACCGCCGGCGGCAACCGGGTCGACGACGCCAAGGCCAGCGCGCTGGCGGGCGAATCCCTGGGCAAGGCCGATGCGGGCCTCATCCGCGCCCAGACCGGCTTTGCCATCGGCGGCGTCTCGCCCGTGGGCCACCTCACCCGCCCCCGCGCCTTCTTCGATCCGCGCCTCAACGCCTTCGACCGGGTCTGGGCCGCCGCCGGCACCCCCCGCCACGTCTTCGCCATCGCCCCCGCCGATCTCCTCCGCCTCTCTGGCGCCGAAGTCGCAGATTTCACGGCCTGACCCCTCACAATCCGCACCAACCCCTGCTTCTTCTGGCCAAAAATATCCCGGGGGCTTGGGGGCTGGCCCCCAATTCCACCCATAAAAACAAGCCCTCTCCGCCAATAATGTAAAAAACCTTCACATCACCCCTTGCAACACCCGCCCGCAATCCCGATCTAGGGGATGTGAAAGACATTCACATTGAAAAAGCAACGCTGACCCGAAAGGACACGCCGAATGACCACCGTCGCTTCATCCACCTACGCCACCGGACCCATCGGCTGGCTTCACCGGGCCGAGGCCTGGCTGGATGACAAGGGCAAGGGCGCATGGATCGCCGCCATGGTCCTCGCCTTCATCTTCTTCTGGCCGGTTGGCCTCGCCCTCCTTGCCTACATGATCTGGAGCAAGAAAATGACCTGTTCAGTCTCGCAGCGCCGCCAGAAGAGCTATGGCCGCGCCACCATCCACCGCTCGACCGGCAACGCCGCCTTCGACGCCTACAAGGCCGATACGCTGGAACGGCTCGAGCGCGAGCAGGACAATTTCGAGGCCTTCCTCCAACGCCTCCGCGATGCCCGCGACAAGGCCGAGTTCGACCAGTTCATGGAAGAGCGCGCCCGCGCCGGCCAGACCGAGCGGAACGAAGAGACCCCCAAAGAGGCGTAACGCGCCTCTTCTCCAGACCGGCCCGGGCCTTTCCGGGCCAGTTACCCTTTGCTACAAGGCAGGCCCGATGACCGATTATACCTGGCATATCCCCGACCCGGTGACCCAGCCGGAATTCTACGCCGACGTCCCCGTGAAACGGCTGATCGCGTGGGTGGTCGACACGATCCTCATCGTCGTCATCTGCCTGCTGATCCTTCCCTTCACCGCCTTCACCGGCATCTTCTTCTTCCCCTTCCTGATGCTGGTGGTGGGCTTCGTCTACCGCGTGGCCACCATCGCCGGCGGCTCGGCCACATGGGGCATGCGCCTCGTCGCGATCGAGTTCCGCACCCAGTCGGGCCAGCGCTTCGACCTGCCGATGGCGGTCCTGCACACGCTGGGCTTCTCCCTCTCCTGCGCCTTCTTCCTCGTCCAGATCGCCTCGATGGTGTTCATGCTGACCACGCCCCGGGCCCAGGGCATCACCGACCACCTACTCGGCACGGTGGCGATCAACCGGCGCGCCGCCTCTTGAAGGCGCGTCAAGGTTTCGCACTTGGCGCCTGCCGGGTTCGTTGTTATCGTTTCTGTAACAGACCAGACGAATAACGAGCCTTCATGCGCCATACGCTTCCCATCGCGCCGCAATTCTACGTGACGGCCCCGCAGCCCTGCCCCTATCTCGAGGGGCGGATGGAGCGGAAGCTGTTCACCGCCCTGCAGGGCGAATCCGCGCAGCGCCTCAATGACAGCCTGTCCAAGCAGGGCTTCCGCCGGTCGCAGAACGTGCTCTACCGGCCCTCCTGCGCCGATTGCGCCGCCTGCCTCTCGGCGCGGATCAACGTGGAGGATTTCACGCCGTCCAAAAGCCAGAAGCGCACGCTGAACCGCAACCGCCATCTCGAACGCCGCGCCACCTCCGCCTGGGCCACCGAGGAACAGTACGAGCTCTTCCGGCGCTACCTGGAGACCCGCCACGCCCAGGGCGGCATGGCCGACATGGATGCGTTCGAATTCGCCGCCATGATCGAGGAAACCCCGATCCGCACCCGCGTCGTCGAATATTCCGACAGCGAGACGGGCGAGCTTGTCGCGGTCTGCCTGACCGACGTGCTCGATGACGGGGTCAGCATGGTCTATTCCTTCTACGAGCCCGACCTGCCGCGCCAGTCGCTCGGCACCTATATCATCCTCGACCATATCGACATCGCGCGCGAGGCCGGCCTGCCCAATGTCTATCTCGGCTACTGGGTGCCCGGCAGCGCCAAGATGGGCTACAAGGCCGCCTTCTCGGGGCTCGAGGTCTATTCCTCGGGCGAATGGCAGAAGATGCGCGACCCGGCGGATTACGACGCCAAGCGCCATCCCCTCTCGAATGACCCGATCGCCGAGCAGGTGGCCAATATCTCGCTGCCCGACAGCCGCCCGTTGCGCGGGCCGCAGCGGGGCTGATCGTCTCAAGCCGTTACAGCGTTGACGCCAGACCACACCGGTCGCCGGACCCGGCGGCATGCCGGTGGATTATCGGCCAGTTTTGCTCGCCCCGGTTGGCCGGAAACCCGTGGGTTTCCGGTAGCCGGGGCGATTTTGGTCTTTCATTGGCGATTTGATTACCCGCTGATCAACTGCGGCACGATCGTGACGATCCACGGGAAGAACCACAATATAGCGATCCCCACCACCTGGATCAGCACGAAGGGCGCGACCCCGCGATAGATATGCCCCGTCGTCACCTCCTTCGGCGCCACGCCCCTCAGGTAGAACAGCGCAAAGCCGAATGGCGGCGTCAGGAAGGAGGTCTGCAGGTTCACCGCGATCATGATCGTCACCCATTTCGGGTCGAACGTGCCGCCATAGATCACCGGCCCCACGATCGGAACGACGATGTAGATGATCTCGAGGAAGTCCAGCACGAAGCCAAGGATGAACAGCACCAGCATCACGATCAGGAAGACCTTGAACTCGCTGTCATAGCTTCGCAGGAACTGCTGGATGTAATGCTCGCCCCCGAAGGAGATCACCACGAGGTTCAGAAGCTGCGAGCCGATCAGGATGGTGAACACCATCGAGGTCACCTTCGCCGTCTCCCGCACCACCGGGGTCAGCACGCCGCCCGTGAACAGCACCCAGCAGGCGAAGAATAGCCCGAAGGCGGCATAGATATAGGCCGCATAGGCGAAGAAGAACGCCACCCACGTGTCGAAGCTCACATCCTCGTTGTTGATCCGCAGGTCGAAATTGATGCCGATCAGGATCGCCACCACGATGGCCAGCGTGGCGAAGATGATGATCTTGCCCGAGCGTTCCTCGTCGCGCAGCTTGCGATAGGCCGCCAGCATGATCGCGCCCGCGGCGCCAAGGGCGGCGGCCGGGGTCGGGTTGGTGATCCCGCCAAGGATCGAACCCAGCACCGCCACGATCAGGATCAGCGGCGGAAACACCACCCGGATCAACTCGTTCTTCGACAGCCGGATGGCGGCGTGAACACAGCCATACATCGCCAGCGCATAGGGAATGAGCAGCACCATCAGCGATCCACCCGCGCTCCATCGCGGCCCGATCAGCAGGATATCCACCAAAAGCCCCAGCACGATGCCCAGTGCCCCCACCAACAGCGGCGCCGGGCTGGCCGAGGGCATGACCCCGCGCGCCACCGCCAGCACCAGCCCGAACATCAGCAGGATCGTCGCCACCCCGGTGCCGATCGGTGCCGCGTTGGCGATCTTGGCCTCGCGTTTCTCGGCGATTTCCTCCTCCGAAAGCTCATGGGCCTGCGTCACACCGCCGGACTCGTCGATCGCCGCCTGTTCGGCCACGGCCTGGTCCCACGCCGCCTGCCCGTGCAGGTCGATCATCGCTTCCTGGCAGTCGGGGCTGACATTGGTGCGCAGGCTGGCCACGTCTCCGCGGTCGGAATAGCGGTCGACATTGAGACTCTGCGAGCCGATGACGCCGAATTCCGACAGCACAAGCATCCCGGCCACCAGCGCCACCGGCACCCCAATGAACCACGTGAAGCCTTCGCCCCGCGTGATCGGCTCGGCATTGGTCTCGCCCAGATCGTCGACCGCCGGTGCCTTCGACGGGTTCAGCAGCGCATAGCCAAAGGCATAAAGCGCATAGAGCAGCGCCAGCAGGATACCCGGCAGAAGCGCCGCCTGAAACAGCGTGCCCACCGACACCACCGCCGGCTTGCCCAGATAGGTCAGCGCGTCCGAGCACCCGGCCTCGATGGCCCGGTTTTCCTGCGCCACGGAATACAGATCCCCCGCCAACGTCCCCAGCAGCACGATCACGATCGACGGCGGAATGATCTGCCCCAGCGTGCCCGACGCGGCGATCACGCCCGTGGCAATCTCCGGGCTGTAATTATGCCTGAGCATGGTCGGCAGGCTGAGCAGCCCCATCGTCACCACCGTCGCGCCCACGATCCCGGTCGAGGCGGCAAGGAAAGCCCCCACCACCACCACCGACACGGCCAGACCGCCCGGCAGCGGGCCGAAGACCCGCGCCATCGTGGTCAGCAGGTCATTGGCGATCTTCGAGCGTTCCAGCGTGATGCCCATCAGCACGAACATCAGCACCGCCAGCAGCGTCTCGATCGACTGGCCCGCCAGCACCCGCTCGTTGATCCGGTTGACGATGAACGAGATGTTCCGGTCCAGCGCCGTTTCCCAGCCACGGTCGAAGACCGGCATGCCGATGCGCGGCAAATCCGGGTATCGGAAGACCGATACGCTCTCGGCCTTCACCCCGCTTTGTATCAGGTCCCTGTAGGCCTGCGACGAGGTGTCGATGGCCTGGTGAATAAGCAGCCCCGCACTGTCGAGCGCGGCGATGATCGCGAAAGAGATCACCCCGGCCCCGCCGATGGCGAAGGCCACCGGAAAGCCCGACAGAATGCCCCCGAAAAGGCACAGGAACACGATGATCAGGCCGATCTCGACGCCATCAAGTCCGAATAACATTGTCCCCTGCCCCCTTAATGCGTGCCTTCATAGGCTTCTTCGCCCTCGCCAAGCGTGTCCTTGTCGAGGTACTTGTTTTCACTCTCGGGCCCTTCCTTCCATTCAAGGAACGACCGGTAGAAGAACGCGATGGCGTGGATGAAGATCATGCCCGCAAAGGCCACCATCAGGATCTTGAACAGGAAATAACCGTTGAACCCGTTGGGGCTGAAGCCGATCGTCTCGACGTTCCAGCGCACGGCCCGCGCCTTCATCATGAGCCGCTCCAGCGTGTCCGAGGCCGAGGGCTTGGGCGTGATCAGGTGCCGCCAGAGGAAATACCAGCCATACATCCAGATGAGGATCGCCATCGGCAGCATGAACAACAGGCTGCCCACCATGTCGACCACCCGCTTGGCCCGGTAGCTGATTGTCGAATAGATCAGGTCGACCCGCACATGCCCGCCCTGCACGAAGGTGTAGGTACAGCACAGCGCGACGACCATGGCGTTGTAAAGCTTCAACTCTTCGGCCCACCAGCTGATATCCATCTCCAGCGGAATGCCGAACCCGATCGAAATGTCGGGCCGGGCGAATATGCGCTGGATGAAGACGATGATCACCTGCTGCAGCACCATGACCAGCCCCGCCCAGGCAAAGAAGCGACCGACGATGTTGGCAAAGCCCTCCATCCCCCGCACACAGGCCCACATGACGCTGTTTTTCCACATGCCGACGGCGGTCAGGATCAGGATCGCGGTGAAGACGACAAAGAAGAACTCGATCGATCCGCCGTAATAGACGAACCGCATGATCGCTTCCTTGTCCGACCAGTCCAGCCAGAGGGCCGGATGGCTTATCGCGTAGAAAAAGTTGTAAAAGGCCAGGCCGATATTCTGGAAGAACCAGACGACTGCATCCAGCATCGCTCCCCCCGGGACTGTTGAACGGGCCGCGGGCCCGAATGATGGCGGGCCCCGCCGGGGGCCCGCCCTTCTCGTCAGGCTCAGGCCCGATCAGATACCGACCACGCGGTTGCGCTGGCGGGTGAACTCGTCTTCCGAACGGCTGATCCATTCGGCCGAGCTGCGCAGCGATTCCATGTAGCTCTCGTGGAAACGTGCATACATCTCGTCGCCCATCGGCTCCTGCACGACTTCCTCGGCGGCGGTGCCGAACGCATCCCAGACCGACTCCGGGAACTCGCGAATCTGAACGCCGCCCGACTGCAGACGCTGCAGCGCGGCCGAGTTGTTGGCCATGAACAGCGACATCGTCCAGAGGTTCGACGCCCGCGCGGCCTGGCTCACGATTTCCTTCTGCGCGGCGGTCAGATCCTCGTAGACGTCGAGGTTCATGTTCATGTTCAGGTTCGGGCCCGGCTCGTGGAAACCGGCGGTGTAGTACATCTTGGTGATTTCCTGGAAACCGGCCTTCTCGTCGGCCCACGGCCCGATCCACTCGGTCCCGTCGATCGCACCCGAGGACAGCGCCTGGTACACTTCCGAACCCGGCAGGTTCTGCACGCTGGCGCCCAGCTTGCCCAGCACCTGGCCGCCCTGGCCCGGCATCCGGAACCGCAGACCCTGAAAGTCTTCGGGGCCGTTGATTTCCTTGCTGAACCAGCCACCCGATTGCGGCCCGGTGTTGCCGGCGGCAAAGGATTTCATGCCGAAGATGCTGTACAGCTCGTCGGCCATCTCCGACCCGCCGTCATGATAGTACCAGTTGTTGAATTCCTGGAAGTTCATGCCGAACGGCACCTGGCTGAAGAACGACAGCGCCGGGTGCTGACCGATGAAGTAATAGTCGACCCCGTGATACAGATCGGCCTGGCCCGACGACACCGCGTCGAACACCTCGAAGGCGCCGACCAGTTCGCCCGCCGCCTTCAGATCGACGGTCAGCTGGCCGTCGCTCATCGCGGTGATCGCGTCGGCGCAATACTGGGCGCTGTCATGCACCCCGGCCAGACCGCGGCCCCACGTGGTGACCATGGTCAGTGTGCGGTTGCCCTGCGCATAGGCCGGCGCGGCCAGCGCCGAAGCGGCGGCCGCACCGCCGCCAAGTGCGGAATTTCTCAGAAATGAACGACGATCCATGTGGTGTTTCCTCCCGATAGAATATGAGCGCCGCGGGCTCTTGGTGTCCCGCGCGCGGATCGTTGCAAGTGGGACGACCCTAGCGTGCGCGCGGTAACATGGGAATACCGAGTTCTGCGTAGAAACCCGTCGCGGCCTCGGATTTTCCGCACAATAATCAGGCTTTGGCCGGGCGCGACGATATGAGTCTGTGCATCGGCAGCGATTCGCTATATCGATTCGCCATGCAGGCTTTACACAGCAGACTCCGGCTCAATTACGGGCAGAAACTGTTCCTTGTCGCCACGCTGCCGCTCGTCTTCGCGGCGGTCCTGATCTCGGTCATCGTCACGCTGGAATCCCGGGCGCTCGCCGAACGCGAGATCCGCAACCTCGAGGACCAGCTCATCTCAGCCAAGCGTGACGAGCTCAAGAACTACATGTCCATCGCCCGCACCGCCTTCATCAACATCTACGGGCGTGCCGCGCCGGATGACGAGGCGGCGAAACTGGCGGTCACCCAGATCCTTTCGGCCATGCTCTACGGGCAGGACGGCTATTTCTTCGTCTTCGACTATGATGGCACCAACCTCGTCGCGCCGCGCCGGACCGAACTCATCACCCGCAACTGGGCCGGGCTCGAGGACGAGAACGGCACGCCGGTCACCGACGAGCTGATCCGCATCGCCCGCACCGGGAGCGGCTATCACAGCTTCGAATGGCCCAAGCCCTCCACCGGCGAGACCGCGACCATGATCACCTACGTGATCGGCCTGCAGGACTGGCGCTGGGCCATCGGCACCGGCGTCTTCGTCGATGACGTGGTGGCCACCGTCAACGCCGCCCGCGCCGGGGTCGAGACCCGCATCCAGCGCACCTTCCTCTGGATCGGCGGCATCACACTCGCGGCGCTCCTTCTCGTCTTCGTGTCGGGTCTCTTTATCAATATCCGCGAACGCCGCCTCGCCGACGCCAAGCTCAAGAAACTCACCCAGCGGGTCTTCGACGCGCAGGAGGAAGAGCGCGGCCGCGTCGCCCGCGAGCTGCATGACGGCATCAGCCAGATCCTCGTCGGCGTCCGCTACGCGCTCGACACCACCAAGCGGCGCCTCGCGGCGGGCGACACCCGCGCCGCCGACAATCTCGACAAGGGCATCGCCTACCTCTCCGGCGCCATCCAGGAGGTGCGCCGCATCAGCCGCGACCTGCGCCCCGGCGTGCTCGACGACCTCGGCCTCGGCCCGGCGCTCAAGGCGCTGATCGAGGATTTCGGCCAGCGCACCGGGATCGAGACCGAATTCGAAACCGTGGTCTTCCGCAACCGGCTGGACGCCGACGCCAAGATTGCCCTCTACCGCATCGCGCAGGAGGCACTGACAAATGTCGAACGCCATTCCGGTGCCGGGCGGGTCGCGATCGCCCTGCGCGGGCATGAGCGCGGCGCCACCCTGCGCATTTCCGATGACGGCTGCGGCCTTGACCAGCCGGGCCGCTCCGACACCACCGGCAATGGCGGTCTGGGCCTGCGCAACATGCAGGAACGCATCGAGCAGCTTGACGGAACGCTCAGAATATTGTCCAGCAAGTCCGGCACCGTGATCGAGGCCTCCGTGCCCCTCACCCACCTCCTGCCGCCGCAGGAACGTACCGATACCAACGCCAAGGCCAGCGCATGACCCACACGCCCGTCCGCATCGTCATCGTAGACGATCACCCCATGGTCGCCGAAGGCATCCAGTCGATCCTCGAAAGCTACGACGATGTCGAGGTCATCGCCACCCTCTCCACCGGCCAGCAGATCATCGACGCCGTCGAGACCCTGCAGCCCGACGTGATCCTGCTCGACCTCAACATGCCGGGCATCGGCGGGCTGTCCACCACCGAAATCATCCTCGAACGCCGGCCCGAGACGCGCATCCTGATCCTGTCGATGCATGACAGCCCCGAATACATCTCCTCGGCGCTCTCCCACGGCGCCGTGGGCTACGTGCTCAAGGACGTGCCCACCGAGGAAATCAAGCGCGCCATCGACGCGGTCATGGCCGGCCGCCGCTACCTCTGCACCGGCGCGCAAGGCTCCCTCGCCCCGCGCGAAGGCGGGCTGCGCGACCAGCTCACCAACCGCGAACAGACCATCCTGCTGCAGGTGGCCCAGGGCCGCTCGAACCGCGAGGTGGCGCTCGATCTCGACATCTCGATCCGCACGGTCGAAACCCATCGCAAGAACATCAAGAGCAAGCTCGGCATCAGCTCGACCGCCGGGCTGACCCGCTATGCCATGGAACACGGCATGCTGCAGGGTACCGGCGTGTCGCTCTAGGCGGCGTTGCAGGGGGCTCTGCCCCCCACGTTGAAATCCCCAAGGATTTCAACGCTCCCCCCGGGATATTTTTGGCCAGGAGAAGCCCCGGTGCGGCAATACACCGGGGCCGTTTTTTACAGGCTCAGCCGACCAGCCCGCCATCCTCGCGCCGGACCACGATCACCGAAGAGCGCGGCAGCTTGCCCTCGCCATCGGGGAAAGGCGCGTCGGGGTGCTGGATGCCCACGAACATCGCCGTGCGGTCGGCGGACCATGTGAGCCCGGTGACTTCCGACCCCTTCGGCCCGGTCAGGAACCGCGCGATTTCCCCCGTCACCGGGTCGCCCGCCAGCATCTGGTTGTTGCCCATGCCCGCGAACTCGCCCGCGTTGCTGTCATCGCCGTCGGTCTGGATCCAGACCAGCCCGGCGCTGTCGAAGGCCATGCCGTCGGGCGAGTTGAACATGTTGCCCGCCGTCACGTTCTCCGAGCCGCCATAGACGTTTTGATAAACCTCCGGGTTGCCCGCCATCACGTAGAGATCCCAGTCGAACGTATCGGCGGCATGATCATCCTCATGCGGCCGCCAGCGCACGATCTGGCCGTAATTGTTGCTCTCGCGCGGGTTGGGCCCGTTCACTGGCGTCTCGTCGCCGCCCGCATTGGGCTTCACGCCGCGGTTCTTGTTGTTGGTCAGGCAGCAATAGGCCTCGACCGCGTGAGGGTTGGCGGCGATCCACTCGGGCCGGTCCATCGTCGTGGCGCCAACGGCCGAGGCCGCCATCCGTGCAAAGATCAGCACCTCCGCCAGGCTCTCCATCCCCGTGCTCTCGGGCGTCAGCGGCAGCCACTCGCCGGTGCCGTCATCATGGAACTTCGCGGCATAAAGCGTGCCCTCGTCCAGCAGCCCCTCGGTCGGCCCCCCCGGCGCATAGGTCCCGTCCGAGACGAAGCGATACATGAACTCGCCCCGCTCGTCGTCGCCCATGTAGACCACCACGCGCCCATCGGGCGCCAGAACTACTGCGGCATTCTCATGCTTGAACCGGCCCAGCCCGGTATGCTTGACCGGCGTGCTCTCCGGGTCCGCCGGGTCGATCTCGACCACCCAGCCCGCGCGGTGCGGCTCATGCGGGTTTTGCGCCGTGTCGAACCGCTCGTCCCACTTGTGGTAATCATAACCCCAGCCATCGGACCCGATGCCATAGCGCTCGTACCCGGCCTGCACCTGCTCGGGCACATCGCCCTCCGCCGTTGCGCCGAAATACCCGTTGAAGTTCTCCTCGCAGGTCAGATAAGTGCCCCACGGCGTCTTGCCCGAGCCGCAATTGTTGAACGTGCCAAGGCTCTCCGCCCCGCCCGGGTCGGCCTCCGTCTTCAGCAGATCATGCCCCGCCGCCGGCCCGGCGATCCTCATCGGGCTCAGATGCGTGATCCGCCGGTTATAGGGGCTGTCGACCACGACGCGCCAGCCGCCCTCGCCCTGCTCCACCTCCATCACCGTCACGCCCTGCAACTTCTGCAGCTTGCGCACATCGTCGAGACTGGCAGGCACACCCCCCTCGCTCTGCGGCAGGTTGATGTCGCGGTTGGTATATTCGAGGTTCACCGCGATCAGCTCGTGCCCCTCATGCACAAAAGTTTCCATCCCGTCGGTATTTTCGCCGAACACCCTGTCGGCGCTATCGGCATCGCCGCCGGTGGCATGGTCGAATTCCGGCGCGTCGGAAAACAGCGGATCGCCCCAGCGCACCAGCACGTCCCAGCTATACCCCTCGGGGACATGCACCGTCGCATCGGTCTGCGCCGCGATCGGGGTGAACGGAAACCGCGACACCTCCATCGCCTGCGCGGCCGAGCCCAGAAACTGCGCCGTGCCCATCGCCGCCGCGCCCGAGCCGAAGGCCACCACCCCGCCAAGGAAGCCGCGCCGCGACAGCGCCCGCTCGACCACCTCGTCGAATTCGCAATGATCCGGGCGCGGGTCGTTCAACTCGTCCCAGTCGTCGGCGGATATCCGGTTCAGGTCTACATCTTTCATGGCTGGCATCTCCCTTGCTTCAAAGACCGTGTGTCACTGTCTCCGCAATGGGTGATTCCTGTAAAATCCATATGTCCGTTTTCCCGAAACCCGCCGCCAGCCGCGAAAAAATGCTGCCCGAGCGCCAGATCCTTGCGGTACCGTCTGTCAGACCCCCTCTCGCGCAATATCCGGAAAGCAAACCCGCCGCCCTGCGACATTTTTTTCACCATTCTCCGATCTCGGCGGTTGACGGGTCCCGTCCCCCGCCATAATGTCCCGCGCACGCAGACAGGAGCTTTCCGATGTTCGGACCGATCGTAATTCTGGTAGGTAAATGGCGCATGGGCCGGTAACGGACACCATAACGGTACCCCATGCGCCCCCGAAAATCGGGGGCTTTTTTATGCGCAGCGACAGACACGTCATAAACGGAGCAAATCAATGACACGTCACATGACCGGAGCGAAAATGGTGGTTCAGGCCCTCAAGGATCAGGGTGTGGACGTCGTATTCGGATACCCCGGCGGGGCCGTGCTACCGATTTATGACGAGGTCTTTCAGCAAAACGACATTCGCCACGTGCTCGTCCGCCATGAACAGGGCGCGGTGCACGCGGCCGAGGGCTATGCCCGGTCCACCGGCAAGCCCGGCGTCGTTCTCGTCACCTCCGGCCCCGGCGCGACCAACGCGGTCACCGGCATCACCGACGCGCTGATGGATTCGATCCCGCTCATCGTCCTGACGGGGCAGGTTCCGACCTTCATGATCGGCAACGACGCCTTTCAGGAGGCCGACACAGTCGGCATCACCCGCCCCTGCACCAAGCATAACTGGCTGGTCAGCGACACCAAGGAGCTTTCCAACATCCTGCATCAGGCCTTTCACGTCGCCACCAGCGGGCGGCCCGGCCCGGTGCTGGTCGACATTCCCAAGGACGTGCAGTTTGCCTCGGCCGAATACCTGCCGCCGCAGAAGGCGCGCACCAGCCATTACCAGCCGCAGGTCAAGGGCGACATGGAAGCGATCACCGAACTGGTCGAGGCGCTGGAACAGGCCGAACGCCCTATCTTCTACACCGGCGGCGGCGTGATCAACTCGGGGCCCGCCGCCAGCCAGCTTCTGCGTGAACTGGTCGAGGCGACCGGCGTGCCGATCACCTCGACGCTCATGGGCCTCGGCGCTTACCCGGCCAATGGCGACAAGTGGCTCGGGATGCTCGGCATGCACGGTCTCTACGAGGCCAACATGGCGATGCATGACTGCGACCTGATGATCAACGTGGGCGCCCGGTTCGACGACCGGATCACCGGCCGCGTCGATGCCTTCAGCCCCAATTCCAAACGCGCCCATATCGATATCGACCCCTCCTCGATCAACAAGGTCATCAAGGCCGATATCCCGATCGTGGGCGATATCGCCCACGTTCTGGAAGACGTGCTGAAGATCTGGAAATCGCGCGGCCGCAAGACCAACCGCGAGGGGATCGAGAAATGGTGGGCGCAGATCAACGACTGGAAGAAGGTCAACTGCCTCGCCTTCACGCAGGCCGGCAAGACCATCAAGCCGCAATACGCCCTCCAGCGCCTCGAGGAGCTGACCAAGGATCACGACCGCTATATCTGCACCGAGGTGGGCCAGCACCAGATGTGGGCCGCGCAATATCTCGGGTTCAACGACCCCAATCGCTGGATGACCTCCGGGGGCCTCGGCACCATGGGCTACGGCTTCCCGGCTTCGATCGGCGTGCAGATGGCGCACCCGGATGCGCTTGTCATCAACGTCGCGGGCGAGGCCTCGTGGCTGATGAACATGCAGGAGATGGGAACCGCAGTGCAGTTCCGCCTGCCGGTCAAGCAGTTCATCATGAACAACGAGCGCCTCGGCATGGTTCGCCAGTGGCAGGAGCTTCTGCACGGCGAGCGCTACTCGCATTCGTGGTCCGAGGCGCTGCCCGATTTCGTCAAGCTGGCCGAGGCCTTCGGCGCCAAGGGCATCCAGTGCAAGGACCCGACCGACCTTGATGACGCGATCATGGAAATGATCAACCATGACGGGCCGGTGATCTTCGACTGCCTCGTCGAGAAGCACGAGAACTGCTTCCCGATGATCCCGTCGGGCGAGCCGCACAACAAGATGCTGCTGGGCGAGAACGCCTCCACCAAGGACGCGATCAGCTCCACCGGGGCGGTTCTGGTCTGATGCCCCTGTTTCACCCACCCGCCGTCGGGTGGGTGAACCCCCGCTCTTCGCCCCCGTAGGGTGGGTGAAACCCACCTGCCCCAAAGACCGCCTTCGCACCCTGCAAGGACCCGCCGCATGACGCCCCCCACCGCCGCAGACGCCCGTCTCGCCATCTTCGACAGCCGCCGCGGCCGGCAGCTCGGCCTGCTGGGCTCACTGGTGACGGTCATGTTCGGCGCCATCTTCATCATCGGCGACATCGTCGAGGTCAACCAAACCGGCCTGATCTCGGTCTCGGTCGATTTCTACGTCTTCTGGGCGGCGGCCAAGCTGGCGTTGCAGGGCCTGCCGCTCGACGCCTTCGACGTCACCCGCATCGCCGAAATGGCCGCCGTCCCCCATGACGACTGGATGCCGTGGGCCTATCCGCCGGGCTTCCTGCTGTTGATGATGCCGCTGGGCCTCCTGCCCTTCGCCCCCGCCTGGGCCGCGTTCATGGCCGTCTCCGTCGCCGCCCTCCTGCTGGCCACCCGCCCCTTCGCCGCCGGCCGCACCCAGGTCCTGCTCGGCACGGCGCTGGCCCCCGCGATGCTGCCCTGCCTGCTGGTCGGCCAGACCACGATCCTCTGGCTCGCCGGGCTGATGGCGGCGCTGGCCGCGCTGCGGGCCGAGAAACCCCTCCTCGCCGGCATCTTCATCGGCCTGCTCACGCTCAAACCCCAGCTGGGCCTGCTTATCCCCTTCGCCTTCATCGCCGCCGGCCAGTGGCGCGCGATCCTCTCGGCCGCGCTCACCACGCTCCTGCTCGCCGCCCTCCCCACCGCCCTCTTCGGCACCGCCTACTGGCCCGAAATGCTCGCCATGATGCGCGAACACGGGGATACCGTGCGCGGCGCCATCGGCGATCTCACCCTGATGATCAGCGCCTATGCCACCTTCACCTTCCTCGGCGTCGCCGAATCCGCCGCGCTCGCCGCGCAATGGACCCTCACCGCCCTTTGCGCCGCCGCCGTCTTCCTGACATGGCGCCGTCCCTCCACCTCCTTCGACCTGCGCGCCGCCACGCTGCTCTGCGCCATCCCGCTCGCCTCGCCCTACCTGTGGCATTACGAATCCGCCCTGCTCGCCCCCGCGGCCCTCTTCCTCACCCGCGCCGGCGTGGTCACCCTCCAGCGCCCCCTCACCGTGCTCCTCGGCCTCGCCATGTGGCTCAGCCTCGGTCCATCGGCCCTCGTCCTGCTTAAGTCCGGCGCGGCCGATGTCTTCCGCCCGGTCTTCCTGCCCCTCGCGCTGGCCGCCCTTCTCACCTGCCTGTGGCACGCCCTGCTCAGGCCCCGCCCTGCGGCCACACCGGCCACCCCCGAAGAAACCCACTGAAGGACCAGACCCAATGTCAGCGCTCAAGATCAAGAAAGGCTCGACCAAGCATTCCGCCTACAACCTGCGCCCGACCTTCTCCGACAAGGCCGAGACGCACACGCTGGCGGTGATCGTCGACAACGAACCGGGCGTGCTGGCCCGCGTCATCGGCCTCTTCTCGGGCCGCGGCTACAATATCGACAGCCTCACCGTGGCCGAGGTCGACCATACCGGCCACATGTCGCGCATCACCATCGTCACCACCGGCACGCCGCAGGTGATCGAACAGATCAAGGCCCAGTTGGGCCGCATCGTCGTCGTCCACGACGTCCACGACCTCACGGTCGAGGGCCATTCCGTCGAGCGGGAACTGGCACTCCTGAAAGTGGCGGGAGACGGGGAAAAACGGGTTGAGGCGCTGCGCTTGGCCGACATCTTCCGCGCCAATGCGGTCGACAGCACGCTGAACAGCTTCGTCTTCGAGATCACCGGAACGCCGCAGAAGATCGACGCCTTCGCCGATCTCATGCGGCCCCTCGGCCTGACCGAGATCGCCCGGACAGGCATCGCCGCGCTCTCGCGCGGCGCCTGATCAGCGGTAGGAGGATTCCGCCGCGCGGTGCGCCCCGGGCGTGCCGTGCGGATGCAGCACCACCACGTTCTGACGCCCCGAACCGACCTTGGGCGGCGCGATCTTGTTGCGCCGCAGGTTCGCCTTGGCCAGTTTCAGATCGCCCGGCAGCGAGGGGAATTCATGCTTCGACACGATGCTGGGATCGACCGCAAGGCGCATGTCATCCACCTCGCGCAGGTCGAACTCGACAAGGTCGCCGGGCACGAACAGGCTGGCCTCCGACAGGTTTTCCTCGTCCTTGTAGAACGCCAAATTACGGTGGTCCTCGCACCAGATGACCGCCCGGTTATGCTTTTTATCACTCCAAAGAACTACGCCGTACATGGTGACCCCAATTTTCTTCCTCACCTCTGATTTTGAAAGAGTTTGAGTAAAAGTGAATGGGGAGATTGACCCTCCACCGCCGGCAATTTGTGACAAGCCGGATCAAACCTGACGCCAAGTCGCGTCACAGTTGACTCTAATTAGCGTCGATTCTTGTGGAAACGCCGGAAAATCTCCGATAGCGTGATGATATCCCCGCCTTTGCAACTATAAAGCATGTCCTGCCTTGACACAACAACGCACAGCCGACTCGCGAAACCGCGACAGTGATCCGGCCGCGCTGCGGGAGGTCTTCGGCAACAACCTCCGCCGCCTCTGCGCCCGCTATCCTTCGGTCTCAGAGCTTTGCCGCGAGCTCGGCATCAACCGCACCCAGTTCAACCGCTACATGTCGGGCGAAAGCTTCCCCCGCCCCGACGTGCTGCACCGGATCTGCGCCTTCTTCGGCACCGATGCCCGCATCCTACTCGAACCCGTCGACGCCCTCGCCCCGGCGCCGAACGACCTGCTCAGCCATCCCTTCCTCGCCGATTTCTTCGGCAAGCCCACGATCGACGTCTCCCCCGATGTCTTTCCCAGCGGCTTCTACCGCTTCTCCCGCAAAAGCTTCGTCGACGCCTCCCGTTTTGTGCTGGGCCTCGTGCTGATCAAGCGCGCCGACGGCTACACCTTCCTGCGCGGGTTCGAACCGCGACAGGGCGTGCGCGAGCAGGGCCTCTCGACCGATCCCTACACGCGCGAATACCGCGGCATCGTCATGCGCCAGGAAGAGGGGATCATGGCCATCGTCACCCACCGCGCCTCGCTCTCCTGCTCGTTCAACTTCCTGACGCCCGAAACCTCGTTCCAGTCGAACCTCTGGGAAGGCTATGCCTCCCGCACGGTGCGCGAAAAGGTGTCGGGCAACCGCGCCACCCGCATGGTCTACGAGCATCTCGGCAATTCCACCAACCGCATCCTGCAGGCCGCCCGCGAAACCGGGGTCGTGACCATCGACAAGGTGCCGCGCTTCTACCGTCACCTGCTCCGCCCGGACGAGGATTTCCGCTAACCCGCCAATCCCGCATCCCATGTCGTCGGGAGGCAAACCGCGTCGCTGCCGGTCGGTCGCGACGGGGCCTTTCATGCGTAGCTCTCCCCAGCCAACGCATGGAGATCCGCGATGACCGCCACCGTGACCGACCTCAGCCACGTCCGCCAGCCCGTCGACCGCGCCCACGGCCTGCCCAACGCGCATTACATCGACCCGACCGTCTTTGCCGAGGAACGCCAGGCCCTGCTCTTTTCGCAATGGGCGGGCCTTGCCGTCGCCGCCGACGTGCCCGAACCGGGCGATGCGGTGCCGATGGAATTCCTCGGCATGCCCCTCCTCCTGATCCGCGACAAGGAAGGTGACGTACGCGTTTTCCAGAACATCTGCCGCCACCGCGGCATGATCCTCGTCGAGGAACCCCGCAAGATCGAGGGCGCGATCCGCTGCCCCTACCATTCGTGGTGCTACTCGACCAAGGGCAAGCTGGTCTCGACGCCCCATGTGGGCGGCCCCGGCCACAACACCCACGAGACCATCAGGCGCGACGATCTCGGCCTGATCGAGGTCCGCTCGCATATCTGGCGCGACGTGGTCTGGATCAACGTCTCCGGCGACGCCCCCGCCTTCGAGGAGGCCATGCGCGACATCATCGCCCGCTGGTCCGAATTCGACCTGCCGCTCTACCACGGCGGCCATGACAGCCGGATTACGCTGGAGGTCCGGACCAACTGGAAGCTCGCGGTCGAGAATTACTGCGAAAGCTACCACCTGCCCTGGGTCCATCCCGGCCTCAACAGCTATTCGAGGCTGGAAGACCACTACAATATCGAGAAACCGGGCGAATTCTCAGGCCAAGGCACCATGGTCTACCGGCAGATCACGAACGAGAACGGCGAAACCTTCCCCGATTTCGCCGATGTCGGCTCGAAATGGAACGAACAGGCGGAATATATCGCCGTCTATCCCAACGTCCTGCTCGGCGTCCACCGCGACCATGCCTTCGCCATCATCCTCGAACCCCGCGGCCATGACCGCACGGTCGAACACATCCACCTCTACTATTCCGTGCCCGACAGCGACGAGGGGCTGCGGATGCGCAACGCCCAGCTCTGGAAGACCGTGTTCGAGGAAGACATTTTCGTCGTCGAAGGCATGCAGAAGGGCCGCCACGCCAGCAGCTTTGACGGCGGCCGCTTCTCACCGGTGATGGACAGCCCCACCCATTGCTTCCACGACTGGGTGGCCTCAAAGATCGAAACCCACCGCGGCCAGGCACAGGCCGCCGAATGATCGCCCTGCCGGATCAGAGCGCCGGCATGGTCGCCTCCCTCGATGCGCAGCTCCTCGCGGCGCATGACGGCGACGACCGTTTCGCCCTGATCCGGCTCTATACGCAGGCCGCCGACATCACCAACGACATCGACGCGGCCTGCTTCTTCCTCACCTACGCCTATATCTTCGCGCTGGAGGCCGGCGCCCCCGAGGCCGCAACCCTCCATGCCCGCCTCAAGGCCCACGGGCGCGAGGAATAGCCGTTTCCTCCCCCTTGCCGCCCTCTTCCCCCGGCGAGGCAGCCTGTAAAGGCTGACGAGCACGCCCCCTCACTCCGACAAGAACGCCTGCCAGTTCGCCCGCGCATGCACCACCCGCACCACGTCCAGCACGCTCTCATCGCTCTGAAAAATAACGAGATGCGCGCGATAGGGATGCACCCGCACCGGCGGCACGAATTCCTCCCTCAACCGCGCCATCTCCGGAAATTCCGCCAACAGTCGCAGCGTCCACTGCAACCCGGTCAGGTAATTCGCCGCCTGCCCCTCCGACCACGTCTCGACCGTGTAGCGCCAGATATCGTCCAGATCGGCCTCGGCCCTCGGGCGCCAAAGAACCTTCCGGCTCAACGGCTCTACCCGCGCGTCTTTCTCTCGATGAACCCGGCCATGTCGAGCGCCCGCGGCTCCCCGCTCTCCAGCCCGTCGTCGATCAGCCCCTGCAACTCCCCGATCGCCTGCTGCCGCTCCAGATCCCTGCGGATCAGGTCGCGCACGTAATCGCTGACATTGCTGTACCGCCCACCCTTGGCACGCGCCTCGACCGAGGATTTCATGTGATCGGGAAGCGATATGTTCATCGTGGCCATGCCGCTTATCTTGGACCTTTGGCAATCCTTGTCAACTGCCCCGCCAACAAAACAACCTTGCATTCCCCCCATCCCCTCCGTTAATTAAACACACGTTCAATTAGACGAACGCCAGGAGGAGGCCCCCAATGGATTTCGCCCTCACAGAGGAACAGACGGCCATTTTCGACATGGCCCACGCCTTCGGGCAGGAACAGATCGCCCCCCACGCCCGCGACTGGGAGCGTGACGGCACCATTCCCAAGGAACTCTGGCCACAGGTAGGCGAGCTTGGCTTCGGCGGCCTCTACGTCTCGGAAGAAGCGGGCGGCGCCGGCCTGTCGCGGCTCGACGCCACCCTCGTCTTCGAGGCGCTCTCCATGGCCTGCCCCTCCGTCGCGGCCTTCCTGTCGATCCACAACATGTGCGCCAAGATGATCGACAAATTCGCCTCGCCCGAGATGAAATCGCGCATCCTCCCCAAGGCCATCGCCCTCGAAACCGTCCTCTCCTACTGCCTCACCGAACCCGGCTCCGGCTCCGACGCCGCCGCGCTCAAGACCCGCGCCGAGAAAACCAACGAAGGCTACACGCTCAACGGCACCAAGGCCTTCATTTCCGGCGGCGGCTATTCGGATGCCTATGTCACCATGGTCCGCACCGGCGACGCGGGCCCCAAGGGCATCTCCACCGTCTATGTCGAGGACGGCACGCCCGGCCTCTCCTTCGGCGGGCTCGAGGACAAGATGGGCTGGCGCTCGCAACCCACCCGTCAGGTGCAGTTCGACGATTGCAAGATCCCCTCGGAAAACCTCGTCGGCGAGGAAGGCCGCGGCTTCTCCTACGCCATGGCCGGTCTCGACGGGGGCCGCCTCAACATCTCCGCCTGCTCGCTCGGCGCGGCCCAGACCGCCCTCACCATGACCCGCAACTACATGGCCGAGCGCAAGGCCTTCGGCCAGTCCATCGACCAGTTTCAGGCCCTCCAGTTCCGCCTCGCCGAGATGGAGATCGAGTTGCAAGCCGCCCGCACCTTCCTCCGCCAAGCCGCATGGAAACTCGACACCGAGGCCCCCGACGCCTCCAAGTTCTGCGCCATGGCCAAGAAATTCGTCACCGAAGCCGGCTCGAAAATCTGTAATGATTGCCTGCAACTGCATGGCGGCTACGGCTACCTCGCCGATTACGGCATCGAAAAACTCGTGCGTGACCTGCGCGTTCATGAAATCCTCGAAGGCACCAACGAAATCATGCGCCTGATCGTGGCGCGGCACATGCTGGCGGAGAAATGACAGAGATATCCATCCGGAAAGACGGCAAGGCGGGCCGCATCACCCTCACCCGCCCCAAATCCCTCAACGCCCTGTCCTACGAGATGTGCCTCGCCATCGAGGACGCGGTCGATGCATGGGCCGATGACGACACGGTCGAGCTGATCATCATCGACGCCGAGGGCGACAAGGCCTTCTGCGCCGGCGGCGACATCGCGGCCCTCTACGAGACCGGCACCAAGGGCGACCTTGAGTACGCCCGCCGCTTCTGGCGCGACGAATACCGCCTGAACGCCAAGATCTCCGAATACCCCAAGCCCTATGTCGCCTTCATGCAGGGCTTCGTCATGGGCGGCGGCGTCGGCATCGCCTGCCACGGCCACCCCCGCATCGTCTGTGAAAGCAGCCAGATCGCCATGCCCGAATGCGGCATCGGCCTCGTCCCTGACGTGGGCGGCACCTACCTTCTGGCCAAGGCGCCGGGCCGCTTGGGCGAATACCTCGGCACCACCGGCACCCGCATGAACGCGGGCGACGCCATCCATGCAGGCTTTGCCGACCACTTCATCCCGCAGGAGAAATGGGCCGACCTCATCGCGAAGCTTTCAGAGACCGGCGATGTCACCCTCATCGAACAGGCGGCCGAAACCCCGCCCGCAGGCACGGTCAGCGCGCAGGCCGCCGAAATTGACAAACATTTCTCAGGCGACACCCTGTCCGACATCGTCACCTCCCTCAAATCCTCCGACAGCGACTTCGCGGCCTCGGCGCTCAAGGCCCTCTCCCGCGGCTCGCCCCTCTCCATGGCCTGCACCATCGAGATGCTGCACCGGCTGGAAAAGCCCGGCACCGATATCCGGCAGGCGCTCGACACCGAATACCGCTTCACCCATCGTGCCATGGAACAGGGCGATTTCCTCGAAGGCATCCGCGCCGCGGTGATCGACAAGGACCGCTCGCCCAAATGGCAGCACGATCTCGACAACCCGCCCCAGCAGGATGCCGCCCGGATGCTGACACCGCTGGGCGCCGACGCCCTGACATTCGAAAAGGAAGGATAACGCCATGAAGATCGGATTCATCGGACTGGGCAACATGGGCGGGCCAATGGCCGCCAATCTCGCCAAGGCCGGTCACGAGGTGACGGGCTTCGACACCGCCGAGGTCAGCATCGAGGGCGTGACCATGGCCGCCACCGCCGCCGAGGCCGCCAAGGGCCAGCAGGTGGTCATCACCATGCTGCCCAACGGCAAGATCCTCCGCGCCGTCGCCGCCGACCTTCAACCGGCGATGGACAAGGGCGCCGTGCATCTCGACTGCTCGACCGTCGATGTCGACAGCGCCCGCGCCGTGGCCGAGGCCGCCCAAGCCGCCGGCCTCTCCGCGCTTGACGCGCCGGTGTCCGGCGGCGTCGGCGGCGCTCAGGGCGGCACGCTGACCTTCATGGTGGGCGGTGACGAGGCGGGCTTCAACACCGCCAAGGAACTCTTTGATATCATGGGGCAAAAGGCCGTCCACTGTGGCCCTTCGGGCAACGGTCAGGCCGCCAAGATCTGCAACAACATGATCCTCGGCGCCACCATGATCGTGACGTGCGAGGCCTTCGCGCTGGCCGACAAGCTGGGCCTCGACCGGCAGGCCATGTTTGACGTGGTCTCCACCTCCTCCGGGTATAGCTGGTCGATGAACGCCTATTGCCCCGCCCCCGGCGTCGGCCCGCAATCGCCCTCCGACAACGACTACAAGCCGGGCTTCGCCGCCGACCTCATGCTCAAGGACCTGCGCCTCGCCATGCAGGCGGCCGAGACCGCCGATGCCGACACCACCCTCGGCAAGGCGGCAATGAAACTCTACGAACAATTCGTCGAAAACGAGGACGGCGCCGGCAAGGATTTCTCGGCCATGCTCCCCCGCCTCGAAAAGCGCGGCCACAGCTGAGGCAACGATCCGCCCATCCGGCCCGGCCCGCCTTGCCGCGGGCCGGATCGGCCCCACCTCCTTGCCAACCAGACCAGCCATGCAAGGAGGCTCCCCATGCGCAAATTGCTGATCACCGCCGCGGTGGCGGCCACCGCCCTTTCGCCCGTCGCCGCCCATGCCGGTTCGAAGGGCTGCCCACCGGGGCTCGCGAAGAAGCACAATGGCTGCCTACCCCCCGGACAGGCCAAGAAGATCTACAGAAGCGACCGCCAGTACCTTCGGAATGGCATCCGCGTCGACTATCCCGAACGCTATGGACTGAACCCGGCCTACACCTATTACCACTCCGGCGGGAACGTCTACCGGGTCGACCGTGACACGCGCGAGGTGCTTGACCTGATCGGCGCGGTCAACCGGATTCTCAACTGATCCGCGACAGCGCCTCCGGGTGGCGAACACCGCCACCCGCACCGACGCAATACCGACAAAATACCGACGTTATACCGACGTTGAAAATCAGCCCTATTCGGCCGCCACCTTCCGCGCCGAAAGCATCTCTTTGAGATAGCGCCCGGTATGGCTCCGCGGCTCCTCGGCCACGTCTTCCGGCGTGCCCACGGCCACGATCTCGCCCCCGCCATCACCGCCCTCGGGGCCGATATCGATCAGCCAGTCGGCGGTCTTGATCACGTCGAGATTATGCTCGATCACCACGACCGTATTGCCGGTTTCCACAAGCTGATGAAGGACTTCCAGAAGTTTCTTCACGTCCTCGAAATGCAGCCCCGTGGTCGGCTCGTCGAGAATATAGAGCGTCCGGCCCGTGGACCGTTTCGACAACTCCTTCGACAGCTTCACCCGCTGCGCCTCGCCCCCCGACAACGTCGTCGCCTGCTGCCCGACCTTGATGTAACCCAAGCCGACCCTGGCCAACGCGTCCATCTTTTCCCGGATCGACGGCACCGCCTTGAAGAACTCCTGCGCATCCTCGACAGTCATCTCAAGAACGTCCGCTATGCTCTTGCCTTTCCACGTGATTTCCAGCGTCTCACGGTTGTACCGCGCGCCGTTACACGTCTCGCAGGTGACGTAGACATCGGGCAAAAAGTGCATCTCGATCTTGATCAGCCCGTCCCCCTGGCACGCCTCGCACCGCCCGCCTTTCACGTTGAAGGAGAACCGCCCCGGCTTGTACCCCCGCGCCTTCGCCTCCGGCAGCCCGGCAAACCAGTCGCGGATCGGCGTGAAGGCCCCGGTGTAAGTGGCCGGATTGGAACGCGGAGTCCGCCCGATAGGCCGCTGGTCGATGTCGATCACCTTGTCCAGATGCTCCAGCCCCTTGATCGTCTCGCAGGGCGCCGGCGTCTGCCGCGCCCCGTTGAGCCGCATCGACGCGGTCTTGAACAGCGTCTCGATCGTCAGGGTCGACTTGCCCCCGCCCGACACGCCCGTCACACAGACGAACCGACCCAGCGGAAACTCGGCATCGACGGCTTTAAGGTTGTTGCCTTCGGCCTTGATAACCTTGACGGATTTCCCGTTCCCCTTGCGCCGCTCCGAGGGGATTGAAATCTCTCGCTGGCCGGACAAATACTGCCCCGTCACCGAAACCGGGTCGGCGGCCACCTGTTCCGGCGTGCCGTGGCTGACCACCTGCCCGCCATGCACCCCGGCGCCGGGGCCGATGTCGAAGACGTAATCCGCCGTCCGGATCGCCTCCTCGTCATGCTCCACCACGATCACGGTATTGCCCTGATCCCGCAGGTTTTGCAGCGTCTGCAGCAGCCGTCCGTTATCCCGCTGGTGCAGGCCGATCGAAGGCTCGTCGAGCACATAAAGCACCCCGGTCAGCCCCGACCCGATCTGGCTCGCCAGCCTGATCCGCTGGCTCTCACCCCCCGACAACGTCCCCGCACTGCGCGACAGCGTCAGGTAGTCGAGGCCAACATTATTAAGGAATCCAAGGCGTTCGCGGATTTCCTTCAAGATCGCCTTGGCAATCTCGTTCTTCTGCGCGGTCAGGCTCTCGGGCACCGTCTCGCACCATTGATAGGCTTCGCGGATCGACATTTCGACCACTTGCCCCACGTGCAACCCGGCAATCTTGACCGCCAGCGCCTCGTCCCGCAGACGATAGCCGCCACAGGCCCCACAGGGCCGGTTGTTCTGATACCGCTCGAACTCCTCGCGAATCCACGCGCTGTCAGTCTCTCGATAGCGGCGCTCCATGTTGGGGATCACCCCCTCGAACACCCGGCTGACCTGATAAACGCGCCCGCCCTCGTCATAGCGGAACTGGATTTCCTCGTCCCCCGAGCCATACAGGAACACCTGCTGCACATGAGGGTCGAGATCCTTCCACCGCGCCTTCCGGTCGAACTCGTAATGCTTGGCGATGGCCTCGATCGTCTGAAGAAAATAAGGGCTTTTGCCCTTCCGCCACGGCGCCAGCGCCCCGTCGGCGATGCGCAACTGCTCATCCGGCACCACCAGCCGCTCATCGAAGAACAGCTCGGCGCCAAGGCCCCCGCATTCCGGGCAGGCCCCGAAGGGCGCGTTGAAGGAAAACAGCCGCGGTTCGATCTCGGGAATGGTGAAGCCGCTCACAGGGCAGGCAAAATTCTCCGAGAACGTATGCCGTTCGGGTTCGCCCTCCTTCGGCGCCGTTTCCAGCACGGCGATCCCATCGGCCAGGTCGAGCGCGGTACGGAAACTGTCTGCCAGCCGCGTGCCGATCCCTTCTTTCACCACCAGCCGGTCGACCACCACGTCGATATCATGCCGGAACTTCTTGTCGAGCTTCGGCGGATCGTCGAGCTCGTGAAACTGGCCATCGACCTTCACACGCTGGAAGCCCTGCTTGCGCAGCTCAAGGAATTCCTTGCGGTACTCGCCTTTCCGGTCGCGCACGATAGGGGCCAGAAGATAGGCGCGCGTGCCTTCTTCCATGGCCAACACGCGGTCAACCATGTCCTGCACTTGCTGCGCCTCGATGGGCAGGCCGGTGGCCGGCGAATAGGGCGTGCCGACCCGCGCGAAGAGCAGCCGGAGATAGTCATAGATCTCGGTCACCGTGCCAACGGTCGAGCGCGGGTTCTTGCTGGTCGTCTTCTGCTCGATGGAGATCGCGGGGGACAGGCCGCTGATGTGGTCAACATCCGGCTTTTCCATCATGTCGAGGAACTGCCGCGCATAGGCCGACAGGCTTTCGACATAGCGCCGCTGCCCCTCGGCATAGATCGTGTCGAAGGCCAGCGATGACTTGCCCGAGCCCGACAGCCCGGTGATCACGACCAGTTCGTTGCGCGGAATATCCACGTCGATGCCGCGCAGGTTATGCTCCCGCGCTCCGCGCACTTCGATATGCTTGAGCTCGGCCATCCGATCCCCCGTTTAAACTGGTTAAGAGATAGTGGAGCGGACCCGATCTTCCAAGGCCAAACTGTGAACATAAAGGGAACGCCTGACAAGCTCTGTCAGGACGGCGATTATTTCCCCGCCACCCGGCAACTGACGGCCGGGAAACGCCCATGAGCGGCCTCTCACGATTTCTTTCATTGACGTTTTCTGCTCACGCTCCACGCTTTGCGGGGAGCAATCCGAACGGAGGTTCCATGACCCTGACACGCCGCGTATTCACCCTCACCCTGCCCGCCCTGCTTCTGGCTGGCCCGGCCGTTGCCCATCATGGATGGCGCTGGACGGATGAGGGCAAGTTCGAGCTCACCGGTGTCATCACCGAGGCCAATCTCGGCAACCCGCACGGGGTGCTGACCATCGACGCCGAGGGCGAGACGTGGGAGGCCGAGGTCGGCCAGCCATGGCGGAACGACAATGCCGGCCTGACCGACGAGATGCTGGCCCCCGGCACCGAGATCAAGATCATCGGCAAACGATCGGCCAATGCCGAAGAACGGCTCGTGAAGGCCGAGGCGGTCGAGATCGACGGCGAGATGTACGTGCTCTACCCCGACCGCATGTGATGGACTGGACGGCCGCGCTCGAGGCGCAGCCTGCCGTGCAGGCGCTGCGGGCATCGCGTTGGGTCTATCCGGTGGTCAACGCGGGCCATATCCTCGGAAGCGCCCTGCTGGTCGGGGCGATCGTGCCGATGGATCTACGCCTGTTGCGCGGCGATGCGCGGCCGTTCCAGATGTTGCGGCCCTTCGCCATCGCCGGGCTCTGCCTCGCTGCCCTCTGCGGGGTGATGCTGTTCGCGGTGCAGGCGGAGGACTATGCCGCGAACTCATGGTTCCGTGTGAAGATGGCGCTGCTGGCACTGGCCGTGGCCAACGCTGTCGCGCATCTTCGCTTGCTTGACCGGCCCGCCCCGCGCCAGCGTGTCGCGGCGGGCCTGTCCCTCGTGCTGTGGCTGACCATCCTGTTTTGCGGCCGGATGATCGCCTATTCGTGACCCCTCAGATGTGGATCACCCGGTCATAGGCGTCGAGCACACTCTCGTGCATCATCTCGCTCAGGGTCGGATGCGGGAAGACGGCGTGCATCAGGTCCTCCTCGGTGGTCTCCAATTGCCGGCCCACCACGTAGCCCTGGATCAGCTCGGTCACCTCGGCGCCCACCATGTGCGCGCCCAGAAGCTCGCCGGTCTTTTCGTCGAACACCGTCTTCACCATCCCTTCGGCCTCGCCCAGGGCGATGGCCTTGCCGTTGCCGATGAAGGGGAAGCGGCCGACCTTGATCTTGTAGCCCTTCTCCTTGGCCTGCGCCTCGGTCATGCCGACGCTGGCGATCTGCGGATGGCAATAGGTGCAGCCGGCGATGCTGTCGGGGCGGACGGGGTGCGGATGCCCGCCGGCGACCAACTCGGCCACCATCACGCCCTCGTGGCTGGCCTTGTGCGCCAGCCATGGCGCGCCAGCGACATCGCCGATGGCATAGAGCCCATCCACCCCCGTTCGGCAATACTCGTCAACCAGCACATGCGTCCGGTCGACCTTCACGCCCAGCTCTTCCAGCCCCAGGCCTTCGACGTTGCCGACGATGCCGACAGCGGAAATCACCGTGTCGAACTCGAGCTTTTCCGTCTTGCCGCCGGTCTCGATATGGGCGGTCACCTTGCCCTTGGCACGGTCGAGCTTCTTGACCGTCGCCTTCTCCATGATCTTCATCTTCTGCTTCTGGAACGCCTTCTTGGCGAAGGCGGAAATCTCGGCATCCTCGACCGGCAGGATCCGGTCCATTACCTCGACCACCGTCGTCTCGGCGCCCAGCGTGTTGTAGAAGCTGGCGAACTCGATCCCGATGGCGCCAGATCCGATGACCAGAAGCTTCTTCGGCATGCGCGGCGGCAGGAGGGCGTGCTTGTAGGTCCAGACCAGATCGCCATCGGCCTCCAGCCCCGGCAGCTCCCGCGCCCGGGCGCCGGTGGCCAGCACGATCGCCTTGGCTTCCAGCTCCTCGGTCCCCTTGTCGGTCTTGACCGAGACCTTGCCCTTGGCCGGCAGGGTCGCCTCCCCCATCACGGTGGTGATCTTGTTCTTCTTCATCAGGTGGCCCACGCCCGAGGCCAGCTGCTTGGCGACCCCGCGCGAGCGTTTGACGACGGCATCTAGATCGTAATCGACGCCGTCGGCCTTCAACCCGAACTCCTTGGCGCGGTGCATCAGATGGAATACTTCGGAACTGCGCAGCATCGCCTTGGTCGGGATGCAGCCCCAGTTGAGACAGATGCCGCCCATGTGCTCCCGCTCGACGATGGCCACGCTCAGGCCAAGCTGCGCCCCCCGGATGGCGGCCACGTAGCCCCCGGGGCCCGCGCCGATAACGATCATGTCAAAGGATTTTACCGCCATTTTCGTCTCCGTCTGGCTGTGTGCCGGAATTTAGTTTGATATTAAACTATCTGCCGCGTTCATTCAACGCGGCAAACGCCCCCGCAACGCATTGTCACGGGGTGCGCATATAACAGGTTGACGGGAAACACATATCTGCCGGCCCTTATCAGGCGGCATCGGCTTCCTGCAGGGCTTGCAGCGTCGTGCCATAGCCGCCTTGCTCGACATAATCCAGTTCCGGTTCGGTCGAGTTGCGGCTCAGCGCGTCATTGCGATAGGGGAAGCGCCCGAACATGCGGATCACCTCGCGGTGGGCTCGGGCGTGCAAGAGCGTGTTCTCGCCGCCCTTCGGCATCCGCTCCATCACCAGCCGGATGCAGCGCTCCTGATCGCACAGGTTCTCGGAATGCATCAGCGGAAGATAGAAGAACTGACGCGCAGGTTCGTCGATGCGCGTGTCCCATTTCCGGTGGATCGCCGCCTTGGCCGCGGCCACGGCGTGCTTGTCGGTCGAAAAGGCCTGGGCGTCACCCCGGAACATGTTCCGGGGGAACTGGTCCATGACGATGATATAGGCCAGCGTCCCGCTGGGATAGGTCAGCCAGAGGCCATATGTCCCTTCCCGCGCCCTGTCCCATGTCTGCCGGAACCTGTCGCGAATCTTCGCGTCGAGCTTGTCTGACGCCTCGTACCAACCCTGAGGTCCGACCTCGTCGAGCCAGAACTGCAGGACCTCCTCAGGGGTCGTCATTGGTGCCTCCTCATTTTTCCCACACCCGATCAGCTTCGATTATTTCCATATCCTGTTCAATGGACAGTAAAAAATTGCAACATCGGCAACAGTCCGTGACTGTGGATAACTCGTTAGCGCTATCCGGCCTCCTGCTCGTCCTGCGCGGTTTCATAGTCGTATTCCGCGGCGAAGTTGACGGCCAGCGGCGAGGCCGACATCGACACCATGGTGAAGCTGTCGGTCTCGTCGACCGAGGGCGCCGCACGCTGGGTCATCCGGTAGGCCGCATAGGCGGTGATGGCGAAACACAGGATCAGGATCACGAGGAAGAAGGCCCACGGCCCGAGCTGCCCCATCAGCCAGCCGGTGGCGACCGGCCCGGCCACCGCGCCCAGCCCGTTGATGAACACCATTCCGCCTGCCGCGGCGGCCATGTCCTCGTGGTTCAGGAAGTCGTTGGTATAGGCGATAAGCAGCGAATACAGCGGGTTCGACATGCCCCCCACCATCAGCCCGGCCAGCAGAAGCGCCGGGAAGAAGGACCCGAAAAGCGCACCGACAACGCCGCCCGTGCCGCAGATCGCCGCAACGATCAGGATCAGAAGCCGCCGGTCCATCCGGTCCGACAGCCAGCCGATCGGAAATTGCAGCACCAGGGCACCCACGAAGAAGGACGACACGAAGGTCGAAATCTGCGCCACCGAAAGCCCGACCTCGGCGCCATAGACCGGCGCCATGCCGAACTGCGCCGAGAAAACGCCGCCCAGCAGGAACATGCCGACACAGCCCAGCGGCGAGATCTTCATGATCTGGCGCAGGCTGAGCGGCTTGGCGGTATCAAAGGCCGGCGTCGGGCTGATCGAGAGCAAAATGGGCGCAAAGGCCAGCGAGATGAGCACCGAGGGGATGATGAACAGCACGAAACCGCCCGGATCGGCCACCAGCAGTAGCGCCTGCGCCGAGACAATACCCACCATCTGCACGATCATGTAGAGCGACAGCGCCTTGCCGCGGTTCTCGTTGCTGGCGGCCTCGTTGAGCCAGCTTTCGGCGGTCACGTACACACCCGAAAAGCAGAAGCCGATCAGGATACGTCCGAGGCCCCACGCGTAAGGGTCCGTGAAGGTCGGATAAAGGATCATCACCGCCGAAATGAGCGAGGCCAGAGCCGCGAAGACCCGGACGTGCCCGACGCGGCGGATCATGTCGGGCGCCATGCGCGACCCGAACAGGAAGCCCACGAAATAGCCGGACATGACCAGCGACATCTCGAGCGTCGAGAAGCCTTCGATCTCGCCCCGGATACCGAGCAGCGTGCCCTGCATGCCGTTGCCGACCTGCAGAAGCATCATACCCAGAAGCAGCGCCCATGCGCTGGACAGAACCGAAAACATAAACGTGCCTCCCGTACAGACCCGGCCAGTGTGGCTTAACACACCATTCCTGTCAGAGCCAAAGCCGACTTGGGCTGGTCTGCCCGCGCCGCCGTGACAGCCTTTCAGCCGGGGATCAACAGGGAAGCGTCGCCGTAGGAGAAGAAACGGTACTCCTCGGCGATTGCATGCTCATAGATCGCGCGGATACGCGCCTGCCCCATCAGCGCCGAGACCAGCATCATCAGGGTCGAGCGCGGCAGGTGGAAATTGGTCATCAGCGCGTCGGTCACACGGAAGGTGAAGCCGGGGTAGATGAAAATGTCAGTCTCGCCACGCCACGGGGCGATCTGCCCACCCCGTGCCGCGCTCTCGATCAGGCGCAGCGCGGTGGTGCCGACGGGAATGATCCGGTGGCCGGCCGCCTTCGTCCCGGCAATCTCGGAGGCGGCGGCCTCGCTCACCTCGCCCCATTCGGCATGCATCTTGTGGGTCGTCACATCCTCCACCTTCACCGGCAGGAAGGTGCCCGCGCCGACATGCAGGGTGACATGGGTGAATTCCACACCGGTCTTCGCCAAGGCGTCGAGCAGCGCCTCGTCGAAATGCAGCGAGGCGGTCGGCGCGGCGACCGCGCCGGTGTTGCGGGCCCAGACCGTCTGGTAATCCTCGCGGTCCTGCTCGTCCGCCGCCCGGCGTGCGGCGATATAGGGCGGCAGGGGCATCGCGCCCGCCTCGTTCAGCGCCGCGTCGAATTCGTCGCCCACGAGATTGAAGGCCAGCACCGCCTGCCCCTCTTCCTTGGCCACGCAGGTCGCCTCCAGCCCCGCGCCGAAGCGCACGACCTCTCCCTCGCGCAGCTTCTTCAGAGGCTTGACCATCGCCCGCCAGCCACCATCCGGCGCCGGGTCGAGCAGCGTGACCTCGATCCGCGCCTCGGTTTCTCCGCCGGTGCCCTCGCGCCGCCGTGTCCCCGACAGGCGCGCCGGGATCACCTTGGTGTCGTTCAGCACCAGCCGGTCGCCGGGGCGCAGCCAACGGCCAAGCTCGGCCACCGTGGCATCGGCAATCGCATCACCCTCGGCCACCAACAGGCGCGCCGAACTTCGCGGCTTTGCGGGCCGCGTGGCGATCAGCCGCTCGGGCAGATCGAAATCGAAATCGGAAAGCTTCATTCCTACCGGTCCCGGGTCCGAGTCGTGTCTTCGGGTGTTTCGCTCTCCTCTTCGTCAGAGGCAACACCCGAACGTTGCGGCGGGGGCCGGCGGAAGATGTCGCGGAACACGCCCGGGGTCAGCACGGAGAGCGGGTTGACCTGCACCTGTGGGTCTCTGGTCGGGCCTTTCAGCCCGTACTGGAAACCCAGAAGCCCCTCGCCCTGCCGCGAGAAAACGCCGCCCAGCATGTTGACGGCATAGACCGGTGAGATCACCCCTTCCATGTCCATCTGTTCGGCCTCGAGCCAGTAATAGCCTTCCATCGAAATCCCCAGCGAGGCGCCGACGGCGCTGCCGCTATAGAGGGTCACGCGGTCGGGCCCGAGGTGAAATTCGGCTTCCACGCGGTTGAAATGCAGCCCCTCACCGGCAAGCTGTTCGAGAATGCCCACCACGCTCAGCGCGTTCAGCAGGGCGGCCATGGCCGGCGCGTCCTTGACCCGCAGGTTGTCGACGGTGAGCTTGCCGTCATAGGTACCTTCCGCCTGCCCCGGCACCAGCACCAGCACCAGCGAACCGTCGCGCGCCTGTTTCAGCGCGTTGGCCGACCGCAGCACGCCGCCCGCGTCCTGCGAGGTAATGGTAAAGGCGCTGCCGCCCTTGCTCGGCTGAACCCGCCCGACGATGGGCGTGCCCCCGTTGACCTTGGCGGTAAAGTTGCCGTTGGCCCCGTTGGCCATGTCGAGCTCGGCATTGAAATCGGTCAAAGCGATCTTGTCGGAGATCTGCAACCGGTCGAGCCTGAGCGAAACGGGCCCGCGCTCGCCGCGCGGCCCCTCGCCCTTGGCGGCCAGAGAGGTCTGGCGCAGGTCGATCTCGCCGCCCATGACCCGCACCAACGGCGGCTGGCCCGGCCCCAGCCCGACGAGATCGACCGGCGCATCGACCCAGGAGCCAAGCTGCACCCGTCCGAAATTGGCCTGTTGCAACGTGCCGTTTTCGTTCAGCGTGACCGACCCGGTGGCCCGGAGCCCCGCGGCGTCAAGCCGGATACGGTCGATCCGCGGCGGCTGGCCGAGCGCGCCCTCCACCTCCAGCAGGCCGGTGCTGCCGGCCCCCATCGCCCAGTCGAGCGGCCGCAGCCGCAGCGCCACCCCCGACAGGTCCGACGACATGCGGAAGACCGGCGGCGTGTCATTCTCGAAGTCGATTTCGATCTGCCCGCGCCCGGCCCCCGATATGCTGCCCGGGGGCAGGCCGATGCGGAACTCGTCGGCGAAACGCTCCGACAGCTCGATCCAGCCATCCACATGCGACCGCCCGTTGCTGCCCTCGACCAGCGGCATCGACCACGTGCCCCCGAACGGCACCCGCCCGACGCGGCCCTCGCCCGAGATATTCAGCCGCTCGTTGGTCGCGTCGATCTTCAGCTCCGAGGCGGCCAGCACCCGTTCCTCGACCAGTGTCTCGCTGCGCACATCTTCCATCGCCCCGGTCAGGGTGAAGGCCACATCGTCCGGCTGCAGGTCGTCGACCACGAGGAAATCAAGCTGCCCTTCCAGCCGCGCCGTCCCATCGGCCAGCGTCACCGGCCGCCCGGCCTTGTCGAGGAAGCGGAAAGGCTCCTCGTTCAGAAGCGACAGCGCGGCCGTGATCGTGCTGCGCGTCTTCAGCCGCACCGTGCCCGGGCCCCGCTTGATCCCGATATCGGGGATGTCGAAGCTCGACCCGGAAATGTCGATCTTGCCCCCCTGCGCGGCGGTCACGTAACCCTCATGCGCGGCGATCACGAAGCGGTTGTCATAGATCGTGGCATGGCCGCGCCCATTCTCGATCATCGGCACGTTCTTGATGAAGCGCGTGGTCACTTCGGAAAAGTCGAAGCCGAGGAACACGTCGGGCTTGTGCCCCGGCACCGAACGCAGGGCCATCTGGATATCGCTCAGTTTCGCGGTGACGATGTTTTCCTCGATCCAAGTCCGGGTCTTGGGCTCGAGGCGTTCGGGCCAGAGCGTCATCAGCCGGTCTGGCTCGATCCCCGGCAGACGCCCGTCGACACTGACGTACCAGCCATCGGACCGGGCCTGCACGTCCCCCGACAGCACGAGGTTGCGGCCCTCATCCGACAGGCTCAACTCGCCCAGCGTGATGCGGAACGGGTCGAGCGTCAGGCGCATGTCCATCGTCGCGCCTTCGAAATCGACCGGCGCGTCGTAGATTTCCATCGGGTTGGCCGTCAGGTCGCGAACCCGGAACTGCGAGACCAGCGCGTTGGGCCAGCCATCCTCCATCCCCGCAAGGTAGGTCTGGCCCTCGATCCGGGCGCTTGCCCACTTGCTTTGCACATCCAGCGCGTGGAAGCGGATGATATGATCGGAGGGGTTATAGGTGAAATGCGTGCTGGCATGGTCGAAGGCCACCGGGCTGGCGGCTTCGTTGGGGTGCAGAACCCCTGCCCCGATCTCGAGCTTGGTGTCGAGCGGGCCAAGCTGGCCCTCCTCGTCCACCGCCGCGCGGACGGAGCCGGAAATCGGCGCCTCGAGCGCGGTCAGCCATGTCAGCGCCGGCGACTGCCCGGCGATATCGCCGGCGGGCATATCCTCGAAATCGATGGCGAACTCCGCCGCCGTCTCGCCGATCCGGCTGGAATAGGCCACGGCCAGCGTCGTGGCATAGTCACGCGCGCCCAGCAGCGCGAAATCCGACCGGATCGTCAGGTCCTGCCCGTCGCGCCGCATCTGGATGCGCCCGCCATCGACCGTCCATGCCTTGCCGGCGCGGGCATCCTCGAACCGCAGCGTCAGGTTGTCGGCCGACACCTCCGTCAGGGCCGAGAAATGCGGGCGCTGGAAGAAGCCGTCGGCCCGCTTGATCAGGGCGGTCACCGTCTCGGCCTCCTGCACCGGGTCGGGCGTGTCGCCGACGCTGACCCCCACAGCCCCGTCATCGGCGCGGCGCAGCGTGACCCGCGCACCGTTCAGCGATATCCGCCCCGGCTGCAACTCTCCCTTGAGGAGCGGCCCGAGCGCGACCGCGCCCTGCACGTCCGACAATTGCGCCACCGGGGTGCCCGCCTCGTCGCGGATCGTCACCCGGTGCAGCGCCAGCCGTGGGACCCAGTCGTTTTCCAGCACGATGGAGACGTCGCCGAAGCCGATCGACATGCCCTGAACGTCGCTGTTGATCCTTTCGGTGATCCGCGCGCGAAGCCAGTCCGGCGCCGAAAGCCGCGTGCCGACCAATGACATCACAGCAACAGCAGTGGCCACGACGAGCGCGACCAGCAGCCCGCCGCTCCACAACCCGGCCTTTCTCAGGCGTCGGGCACGCGGCCGTTCCTGTTTTTCCTCGGTCATTCTTGTCTTCAAACGGTGACCTGCCTCTGGTTGTTTATACTGGCGGCTCGCGGCCTAATATGAAACTCAATTCTTTGTTGAAGGAGAATCCCCATGCTGAAACCTGCCGACGCCGCCCCCGATTTCACCCTGCCCCGCGATGGCGGCGGCGATGTGACCCTGTCCGATCTGCGCCCCGCGCCGGTCGTCCTGTTCTTCTACCCCAAGGACGACACGTCGGGCTGCACCAAGGAGGCCATCGCCTTTACCGGGCTCGGGGCCGAGTTCGAGGCGGCGGGCGCGAAGGTGTTCGGCATCTCCAAGGATACCGTCGCCAAGCACGACAAGTTCCGCGACAAGCACGAGCTGGGCATTCCCCTGCTGTCCGATGCCGAAGCCGATGTGTGCGAACAATATGGCGTCTGGAAGGAAAAGAGCATGTACGGCCGGAAATTCATGGGGATCGAGCGAACCACCGTGCTGATCGGCGGCGACGGCAAGGTGGTGCAGGTCTGGCCCAAGGTGAAGGTGCCGGGCCATGCCGAGGAGGTGCTCGAAGCGGTGAAGGCGCTTTGACGGAGCAGACCCTGTCGGAGATGGCGGTGGAGGTTCTGACCACCGCTGACGGGCGCGAGAAGACCGCGCTCTCGCGCCGTCACGCGGCGGCATGGTTCGCCGCGCGGGCGGCGGGCGAGACGATCCCGCTGGGCCACGCGGCCCCGCCCGATTTCCCCGCCCGGCCCGACAAGCCGGAACTTCTGGACCCCCGCGATGTGCCCCGCCGCCGACCCGGCTCGCCCAAGGGGCGGCTGGCGATGCTGCACGCGGTGGCGCATATCGAGTTGAACGCGGTCGACTTGCACTGGGACATCATCGCGCGGTTCACCGATGTGCCGATGCCGATGGGGTTCTACGACGACTGGGTCAAATCGGCCGACGAGGAATCGAAGCATTTCAACCTGATATGCGACTGTCTTGAAGCGCAGGGCAGCTTCTATGGCGCCATGCCCGCCCATGCGGGCATGTGGCGGGCGGCCTCGGATACGGCGGAGGATTTCATGGGCCGGCTTGCCGTGGTGCCCATGGTGCTCGAGGCGCGGGGGCTCGACGTGACGCCGGGGATGATCGCGCTGTTCGAAAAGGCCGGAGAGACCGGCGCGGTCGAGGCGATGAAGGTGATCTATGCCGAGGAGGTGCATCACGTGGCCTATGGCTCGAAATGGTTTCATTTCCTTTGCGGGCGCCACGAGCAGGACCCGAAAGAGGCGTTTCACGCCCTCGTCCGCCGCTATTTCCACGGGGCGCTGAAACCGCCCTTCAACGAGGAAAAGCGCGCCGAGGCCGGCCTGCCACCCGACTTCTACTGGCCCCTGACCGAGAAAGCTGGCTGAGTCGCGCTGGCCCGTTAGCGCTCAACCCATTGAGATCGGCAATTTTTTGCCGTCTGTGCGGCAAATCGCCGGTTTCGTGGACTCTGGTGTCCAAAAACCTTGCTCATCGGAAATCCACCCGCTAATCACTTCGGAGGCCCGCGTGTAAGAAAAAGTGAACAGCCGGGCCGCCTTGGGGATGGGGCAACAGGGACGGGGTTTACGTGCGAACACGACTCGCAATCAAGTTTCATGCGTTTCTGGAAAGATATTTCCCGGAGCGCCGGGTTTTCCTCCGGTCAGACAACGACACGCGGTTCATCCGGCTGAAGCCCGGCTCTCAACTCGTTGCCTTCCTTGGCGTATCGGCCGTCGTCGCATGGACGATCATCGCCACCGCCGTCCTGCTGATGGACTCGATCGGCTCGGGCAACTTCCGCGAACAGGCCAAACGCGACCAGCGCACCTACGAGGCCCGGCTCAACGCGCTCGAGGCCGAGCGCAACACCCGCGCCGAGGAAGCTGCCGCCGCGCAGGAGCGTTTCAACTCGGCCCTGAAACAGATCTCGACCATGCAGTCGGACCTGCTGGCGTCCGAAACCCGCCGGCGCGAGCTTGAGACCGGGATCGAGGTCATCCAGTCGACCCTGCGCCGGACCATGAAGGAACGCGACGCCGCCCGCGCGGAAAGCGAAGAGCTGTCGCTGGCGTTGCAGGAAACTGACCCCGACACGCTGGCCGATGAGGAAGGGATGGGCGCCGAGGCGACCCTCGAAACCCTGACCGCCGCGCTGTCCGATACCGCCCGCCAGCGCGACAAGATCAGCAACGATGCCGAACTCGCCCTGCTCGAGGCCGACGAGATGGCCGCGCAGATCCAGCTCATGAAGGATCAGAACGACCAGATCTTCCGTCAGCTCGAAGACGCGATGACGATCTCGGTCGAGCCGCTCGACAAGATGTTCACCGCCGCCGGCATGGATACCGACAACATGCTCGACACCGTGCGCCGCGGCTATTCGGGCCAGGGCGGGCCGCTGATGCCGCTGTCCTTCTCGACCCGCGGCGAGGAGCCCACGCCCGACGCCATGCGCGCCAACCGCATCCTCAACCAGCTCGACCGCCTGAACCTCTATCGTATCGCCGCCCAGAAGGCGCCCTTCGCCCTGCCGGTGAAGTCGACCTTCCGCTACACCTCGGGCTTCGGCATGCGCTGGGGGCGGATGCATTCGGGCACCGATTTCGCCTCGAAACACGGCACGCCGATCTATGCCACCGCCGACGGCATCGTCACCCACGCCGAATGGCTGTCGGGCTATGGCCGCCTCGTGAAGATCCAGCACGAATTCGGCATCGAGACGCGATACGCCCATATGTCACGCATCCGGGTCGAAAAAGGTCAAAGGGTCTCGCGCGGGGAACGTATTGGTGATATGGGGAGCACTGGACGTTCCACGGGCACGCATCTACACTACGAGGTCCGTGTCGGCGGCAAGGCCGTCAACCCCATGATCTACATCAAGGCTGCGAGAAATGTTTTCTAAGAGCAAAATCAACGACCCCGCCCCCAAGCAAGATGCCGCGGCCAAACCGGCAATCCCGGAAAAGCCCGACACCGCGCGCACCGACTCACCGTCGACCGAGTTCAAGGCGACCGCGCCCAAGGCCAAGCCCCCGGCATCGGTGCTGTCCTCTGACCTGCACGTCACCGGCAACCTGAAAACCACCGGCGACATTCAGGTGGAAGGCACGGTCGAGGGGGATATCCGCGCCCACCTGCTGACCATCGGCGAAGGCGCCACCATCAAGGGCGAGGTGATCGCCGATGACGTGGTGATCAACGGCCGCATCGTGGGCCGGGTTCGTGGCCTGAAAGTGCGCCTGACCTCGACCGCACGGGTCGAAGGCGACATCATCCACAAGACCATCGCCATCGAATCCGGCGCCCATTTCGAGGGGTCGGTTCAGCGGCAGGACGATCCGCTCAACTCCAAGCCCAAGAACCAGCAGCAGGGCGGCGGCCAGCAGGGTCAGCACAACCAGCAGAAGCCCCAGCAGGTTCAGGAAACCGCCAAGGGCTGAGCTTCAGCGCCCGGAACCTTCGGGGGTCAGACGAAAAGGCGCCGTGCCTCGCAGCGGCGCCTTTTGCGTGCTGGATCAGCCCGGCGCCGCGGTCAGGGGCAGCGTGAAGGTGAATGTCGTGGTGCCGCCCTCGCAGGTCACCCCGATGCGGCCGTTATGCGCCTCGGCAATGGTCGCGGCGATATAGAGGCCGAGGCCAAGCCCCTCCCCCTGCGAATGGGTGCCCCGCTGGAACGGGTGAAAGAGCTTGTCGCGAAGCTCTCCGGGAACGGCGAGGCCCCGGTTGCTGACGGTGATCGAGACCTCGTGATCGGCCGTGGTGCCGCGCACCTCGATCGGCGAGCCGGGCGTTCCGTGGCGGACGGCGTTCGACAGGAGGTTCGACACCGCTTGCGCCACCCGCGGCGCGTCGCAGGCGACCGGGCGGGTGAAGGTCAGGTCAAGATTGATCGTGGATTCCGGCTCGGCCGCGCGGATCTCCTCGACCACCTGCCGCACGGCCTCTGCCAGCGGCGCATCGGGCGTCGATGTCACGCGAATGCCGCCGCCCAGCCGGGCGCGGGCGTGCAGCATGATGTTCGAAATCAGGTCGTTCATCCGGAAGAGCGAAGAGCGCATCAGCGGCAGGATCATGCGCGCCTTGTCGTTGAGCGGCTCGCGTTCAAGCTGGCGGATGCCGGCGGAAAATGCCGCCACGGGATTGCGCAGGTCATGGCCCAGCACCGCCACCAACTCGTCCTGCAGGCGGGTCAGTTCCTTTTCATGGGCGAGGTTATGCTCCTGCGCCTCCAGCCGCTCTTCGGTCTCGAGGCTGCGGCCGATCACATCGGCGAACATCTCCAGCATCGCGACCACGCGGGGGGCTTTCACATCGCGCGGCTCGGTGTCGATGGCGCAGAGCGTTCCGAAGAAGCTGCCGTCGCTTCGGTAGATCGGGATCGAGGCATAGCTGACGATGCCGAATTTCCGCGCGATCGGATGATCCTTGTAGATGTCATCCGTGGCGCTGTCGTTGAACAGGACCTTTTCCGCGCTGGCCCGGACCATCTGGCAGAAGGTCGACTCGATGTCGATCTCGTCACCCTCGGCCAGCCCGAAATTCACCTCGTCCACCGTCCGGCAGGCGACCCAGCGCCCGGCGGTGACCCGCGCGACCGCGGCGAAGCGCATATTGGTTGCAAGCATGACCGTCTCGAGAATGGTGCCGACGATATCGCTCCCGGCGATCCGCTCGATATCAGCCTGAAAATCGTGCTGCTGCGCAAGGAAGGCTGCATGATCCTGCATCACCTCTTGCGGCAGTGAAATCTCGGTCATTCCGCCTGCTCCCTGTCCACAGCGCCCGGCCCCTGCCGGGCGGAGGAAGCGGAGCGCAGTGTTGTATACCGAACAAAAGAACAGGTTGACAATATGTCCCGCCCCCGCCGGTTAACCGGGGAGGGACATTTTTCAGCCGGTACCCGAGAACTCCTTTTCCGCGAATTCCGGCATCACCTTGTCGACAAAAAGTTGCAGCGAACGCTTCTGCTGCGCCATGTCCATCCCCATCGAGGCATAGTAGACGAAGGCATCGGCGCCCGCCGCCTCATGCGCCTTCAGCTTCTGTATTATCTGCTCGGGGCTGCCGAACATCAGGTTCTCCTCCAGCATCGCGGGATCGACCCTTGCGTTGCCGTCGAGCTCGGCCAGCGGCACCTGTTCGGGGAAGCCGTTGATCACCTCGCCCCGTTTCATCATCAGGTTGCCGAACTGCCCCAGCACGTGGCGGATCGCGGTCATGGCGGATTCGCCGTCCTCCTCGGTCTCGTAGACGGCCGAATGGCGCATCACGGCCCATGTTCCCCTGAACGGCTTGCCCGCCTTCTCGACCGCCTCGTCGAGCCGCCGGCGATAGGTCTCGACCTCCGAAAGCGGCATGGTCAGCGGCCAGCTCAGGATATCGCAGTCATGCTCGACCGCGTAATCGAAGGTGATCGGCGCGCGCGCGGCGACCCAGACGGGCACCTTGTCCTGCACCGGCTTGGGGCAGGACGTGGCGGTGGGGAACTGCCAGTATTCGCCGTCATGGGCATAATCGCCCGCCCAGAGTTTCTGGACCACCGGCAGCATTTCCTGCATGTAGCGCCAACTGTCGCGCTGATCGAGGCCGGGCTTCATCCGGTCGAACTCCCGCTGGTAAGCGCCTGATCCGATGCCGAATTCCAGCCGCCCGTCGCTCAACAGGTCGAGCATCGCCGCCTCGCCGGCAAGGTTGATCGGGTGCCAGTAGGCGGCGTTCACCACGCCGATGCCAAGGCGGATGTTCCTCGTATGCTCCGCCCACCATGTCAGGATCTGGAACGGGTTGGGCGCGATGGTCATCTCCAGCGCGTGGTGTTCCGCCGCCCAAGCGATCTCGAACCCCGCCGCATCGGCCATCTTCACCATGTCCAGCGTATGATCGCGCACCTCGCGCATGTCCGTGTCGGGGCTCATGCGTTCGAGGTTGATCGCCAAATGGAACTTCATCACTCTCTCCTTCTCATCGCATCCGGGCCGGGTTTCGCGCAGGCTCTTCGGACAGGTTTCCGGCATGGGGCACCACGCGGTGATAGGCCCCTTCCCGATAGGCCAGCGGCGCCGCGGCGCCGTCCAGCACGCGCTGGACATGGCCAAGGATGATCACGTGGCTGCCCGAGCGGACCACCTGCTGCACCTCGCATTGAAAGGCCGTCGCCCCGTCGATCACCGGCGCCTCGCCCCGAGGGGCAAAAACCTCGATCCCGTCGAAACGGTCGGGCACGATGCGGTCGTGCAGCCCGGCGAAACGGTCGGCGATCCCGGCCGAGGCTTCGGGCAGAACATTGACGCAGAAGCGTTTGTTTTCCTGCACGAAACCGGCAATCCGGCTTTGCGCGGCAAGGCAGACCAGCACCGTCGGCGGGTCGGCCGAGACGGAGGAGAAGGCGCTGACCGTCGCCCCTGCCCGGCCTGCCGGTCCGTCCGTCGTCACCACCGTGACCGAGGCCGCGACGCGCCGCATGGCCGAGATGAACTCCCCTCTCGGGACCGGCCTCCGGGTCTGTCGAACCATGTCGCCTCTCCTTCGCTCGCATCCTCTCGCCCCTTCAGGGGTGCCACAGAATTTCAATTCTTGAAAACGAATTGTTTTGCGGAATAAGTTCGGGAAATTCGAATTGTCGGATAGCCCCATGAACATCACCGCGCTTCAGACCTTCCTTGCTATCGTCGACACGGGCAGCCTCGTGCGGGCCTCGCAGGTAATGCATGTCACCCAGTCCACCGTCACCGCCCGGCTGCAGACACTGGAAGACGGGCTGGGCCAGCAACTGCTCAACCGCCAGAAATCGGGCACCACGCTGACCCCGGCGGGCACGCGGCTTCTGCGCTATGCGCGGATCATGACCGGGCTCTGGCGGCAGGCGCAGCTCGAGACCAGCCTGCCCGAGGGGCTGGCCTCGGTCTGCACCTTCGGCTGCGACCGCGAGCTCTGGTACGGGCCGGGGCGCGATTTCTTCAACGGGGTGCTGTCGGGCAGCCCGGAAATGGCGGTCTCGGTCTTGCAGGGCAGCGCGCGGGATCTCGAGGAATGGCTGGCCAACGGCATGGTCGACGTGATCCTGACCTTCGACTCGGTCACGCGCGGCAGCCAAACGGTGCATCCCCTGCCGCCCGAGGAACTGGTGCTCTATTCCGATCAGCCCGACACGCCGATCGACGCGGGGCCCTTCTATATCTTCGTCGATCACGGGCCCGAGTACCGCCGCCAGCACGCCGAGACCTATTACGGCGCGGGGGTGGCAAGGGTCAGCCTCGACAGCTCGTGGTGGGCCCTGCAGACCATGCTGGACAGGGGCGGCTCGGCCTACCTGCCCCGCGCGCTGGCCGAGCCTTACGTGGCCGAGGGGCAGCTTTACCCGCTCGATGCGCCGGTCTACACGCGCAAGAAGAACCTGATCGTCAATGACGCAGCGGCCCGGCGGTGGACGTGGTTCGCGCCACTGGTGGCCACGCTGACCGCCCCCGAAACGTGAACGAAAAGTTAACGCAGGTGTATATTTCGGCGCGCGCCGGCCCTTGCTTCATCTTTCCAAAAATACTCAAATCCGCCGGCATGCCACGCGGCACCGCCGGCGCAATTCAAGACACACAAGGTTAAGATATCGTATGAAAGCCGCCCTGATGACGGAATATGACGGCGAGCTTCCGCTCGAAACCGTCCCCGACCCGACCTGCCCGCGCGACGGCGCCATCGTGGCCGTGCGCGCCTGTGGCGTGTGCCGGTCCGATCACCACGCGTGGAAAGGCGCCGATCCGGACGTGGCGCTGCCGCATGTGATGGGGCATGAATTCGCCGGCGAGATCCTCGAGCTGGGTCAGGATGTGCGCGCCTTCGACGTGGGTGACCGGGTGACGGCGCCCTTCATCCTCGGTTGCGGCAGCTGCCCCGAATGCCGCGGGGGCGAGCCCACGATTTGCAACCATCAGGAGGTGATCGGCTTTACCGGCTGGGGCGCATTCGCCGAGCGGGTGGTGATCCGCCGGGCCGATTTCAACCTCGTCCGCCTGCCCGAGAGCGTCGAGTACACCGCTGCCGCCGGCATGGGCTGCCGCGTGACCACGGCCTTCCGCGCCGTGGTCGACCGGGGGCAGTTGCAGCCCGGAGAATGGCTGGCGGTGCATGGCTGCGGCGGCGTGGGCCTCTCGGCGATCATGATCGGCGCGGCGCTGGGGGCACCTGTGGTGGCTGTGGATATCAACCCCGAGGCGCTGAAGATGGCCGAGGCGTTCGGCGCCACGGCCACCGTGAACGCGAGCGACGGCGATGTCGGCGAGGCGGTGCGCGAGATCACCCGAGGCGGCGCGCATGTCTCGGTCGAGGGTCTGGGCATCACCGCGACCTTCGAGAACTCCCTGCGCTCCTTGCGCAAGATGGGCCGGCACGTGCAGATCGGCATGCCGGTGGGCGCCCATGCCACCCCGCCCCTGCCCTTGCTGGAACTGGTCTATGCCCGGCAATTGACCCTGCACGGCACGCGCGGCATCGGCGCCACGCGCTTTGCCGCGCTGTTCGACATGATCGCGGCGGGCCGGCTGGACCCCTCGCGGCTGGTCACGCGGACCATTCCACTGTCGGAGGCGGGCGCCGCATTGCGCGAGATGGACAGTTTCCAATCCCGCGGGGTAACCGTGATCGACCGCCTAGATTGTTGATATTTCGGCAACAAGACGGCCCGTCTGGCCGGTCCGGCCTGTGGAAAACTCTAGATTCGCAGGACTCTTTATGAAAGCTTTGTGACAAGGGCGCCGGTTGGCGCAAGTCAGCCGGGGCTCTGTAAAGAGTAGGGAGCCGAGCATGGCCAAGACAGCGACACCGCCGCCGGACACGGGCAAACCCAAGCCCCAGACCCCGACGAAAACCACACCCAATTCGCCGCGCGTCACCAGTACGACCCGCGTCTTCAACGATTTCGCCGCCATCTGAGCGGCGCAAAAACGAAAAGGCCGCCCCCTGTGACAGGCGCGGCCAATCCGATCGGGCAGTGACAGGCGGCGCTTAGCCGACCAATTCGAGACCCGAGAAGAAATAGGCGATCTCGACCGCCGCGGTTTCCGGTGCATCCGACCCGTGAACCGAGTTTTCGCCGACGGATTCAGCGAATTCCGCCCGGATCGTGCCCGCCGCCGCGTCTGCGGGGTTGGTGGCGCCCATGACATCACGGTTCTTGGCGATGGCGCCTTCCCCTTCCAGCACCTGCACCACGACCGGCGCGCTGGCCATGAATTCGCACAGTTCGTCATAGAACGGGCGTTCCTTGTGGACCGCGTAGAATTCGCCGGCCTGTGCCTTGGTCAGTTGGATGCGTTTCTGGGCAACGATGCGCAGGCCCGCCTCCTCGAACTTGGCGTTGATCTTGCCGGTCAGGTTCCGGTTGGTGGCATCGGGTTTGATGATGCTCAGCGTGCGTTCGACAGCCATGTCAGCCTCTTTTCCTTGGGTTAAGCGCGCGGGAGCCATATGGCCCGCGCCGAATGATCGCGGCTCCGATAGCATGGGGGCCGGGCCTTGAAAAGCCGCGATTGACCCTCGCCCAAGGATGGGGCATGCGGGGGCCATGCTGCGGATCGACGACATATCCTATTCGGTGGCAGGGCGCCCCCTGATCGAACATGCCTCTGCGGTCATTCCGGAGGGGCACAAGGTGGGCATGGTGGGCCGCAACGGCACCGGCAAGACCACGCTCTTCCGCCTGATCCGGGGCGAGCTGGCGCTGGAGGGGGGCGAGATCAGCCTGCCCAAGCGCGCCCGCATCGGCGGGGTCGATCAGGAGGTGCCGGGCAACGAGGTGTCGCTTCTCGATACCGTGTTGAAGGCCGACACGGAACGCGCTGAATTGCTTGAGGAATCCACGACCGCGACCGATGCGGACCGGATCGCCGAGATCCAGACGCGGCTGGCGGATATCGACGCGTGGTCGGCCGAGGCGCGCGCCTCGTCGATCCTCAAGGGGCTGGGGTTCACCGACGAGGAACAGGCGATGCCCTGCTCGGCCTTCTCGGGCGGCTGGCGGATGCGCGTGGCGCTGGCGGCGGTGCTGTTCTCGGCGCCCGACCTGCTGCTTCTCGACGAGCCGACCAACTATCTCGACCTCGAAGGCGCGCTCTGGCTTGAAAGCTACCTCGCCCGCTATCCCCATACCGTGCTGATCATCAGCCACGATCGCGGGTTGTTGAACCGGGCCGTTGGGGCGATCCTGCACCTCGAGGACCGCAAGCTGACGCTCTACCAGGGCGGCTATGACCGGTTTTCCGAGACCCGCGCGGCCAAGCTGGCGGCGGCGGAGTCGGAGGCCAAGAAACAGGAGGCGCGGCGGGCGCATCTGCAATCCTACGTGGATCGGTTCCGCTACAAGGCCGACAAGGCAAAACAGGCGCAGGCAAGGCTGAAGGCGCTGGCCAAGATGCAGCCGATCACCCGGCCGCAGGAGGCCGCGTTGCGTGCCTTTTCCTTCCCCGAGCCGGAGGAACTGTCGCCGCCCATCCTGCGGCTTGAGGAAGCCGCCGTGGGCTATGACGGGCGGGCGGTGCTGAAGCGGCTCGACCTCAGGATCGATCAGGATGACCGGATCGCCCTTCTGGGGCGTAATGGCGAGGGGAAATCCACGCTTTCCAAGCTGTTGGCCGGCAAACTTGAAGCGATGGAAGGACAGATGCATGCCTCCTCCAAGCTGCGGGTCGGCTATTTCGCCCAGCACCAGCTCGAGGAATTGCGCCCCGACGAGACACCGCTCGACCATATCCGCCGGATGCGGCCGGGCGAGGCGCCGGGCAAGCTGCGGGCACGGCTGGGCGGGTTCGGCATCGGGGCCGAGCAGGCGGATACCGAGGCGGGGCGCCTGTCAGGCGGGCAGAAGGCGCGGTTGTCGCTCCTGCTGGCCACGCTCGATGCGCCGCATATGCTGATCCTCGACGAGCCCACCAACCACCTCGATATCGAGAGCCGCGAGGCGCTGGTGGAGGCGCTGACGGCCTATACCGGGGCCGTCATTTTGGTGAGCCATGACATGCACTTGCTGAGCCTTGTGGCGGACAGGCTGTGGCTGGTGAAGGGCGGTCGGGTGACACCGTTCGACGGGGATCTCGAGGCGTATCGGCAGATGCTGCTCGGCGGGAACGGCGAGGAGAAGGCGGCGCCCCGGCCCAAGGCGGAGAAGGTGAAGCGGCCCTCGCGGGATGCCGTTCTTGCCATGCGGCAGGAGGTGAGGAAATGCGAGGAACGTGTTGAAAAGCTTCACGAAATGCGCGACCGGATTTCGAAGAAACTGGCCGATCCGGCGCTTTACGAAGATGACCGCGCGGGCGACATGGCCGAGTGGCAGAAGAAATATGCCGAGGTGATGAACGGGCTCGACCGGGCCGAGGCGCTGTGGATGTCGGCGCTGGAAAAACTGGAGCGAGCCGAGGGGTGAAGGCCCCGAAATGGCCGGAAATCCAACGTCGGTATAACGTCGGTATTTTGTCGGTATTGCGTCGGTGCGGATGACCGACGCGGCCTTCCCCCCGCCGCCCCCATCTGCAATGGTGGCCACATGGATACCGGGTTTCTCATCACCGCTTTCGTGACCCTCGTGGTCATCATCGACCCGGTGGGCATGACGCCGCTCTTCGTGGCGCTGACGCAGGGCATGACGAGCGCACGCCGCCGGGCCATCGCCCTGCGGGCCTGCATCACCTCGGCGCTGATCCTCATCGTGTTCGCCGCCTTCGGCGAGGCGGTGCTGGGCTTCATCGGCATTTCCATGCCCGCCTTTCGCATCGCGGGCGGCATCCTTCTGTTCCTCACCGCGCTCGACATGCTGTTCGAGCGCCGCACCAAGCGGCGCGAAGGCACCGCGCAGGCCGAGGAGGAGGATGACGACAGCGACGACCCGTCGATCTTCCCACTGGCCATTCCGCTGATTGCCGGGCCGGGCTCGATCGCCTCGGTGATCCTGCTGGCGGGGCAGCGGCCGGGGCTGGAGGGGCTGGCTTGGGTCGTGGGCGTGATGCTGACGGTGTTGGGAATCGTCTTTGTGCTGTTCCTGACCGCCGGGCTGCTGGAGCGGGCGCTGGGGCGGACGGGGATCAACGTGGTCACGCGCCTCTTGGGCATGCTGCTGGCGGCGCTGGCGGTGCAGTTCGTCCTCGATGGGCTGCGCGGCTTCGGGCTGGCGGCGTGACCTTCCCAACCGCCCTGCCCGCGCCTATATCCGCCCAATGAGTGAATTCGATTATGCCCGTGTCTTCTACCTCGTGCTGCTGGGCAGCGCGGTGGTGCTGTGGTTCTTTGCGCAGAACCGCAATTCCCTTGGCAAGATCACCCAGCAGGCGATCATCTGGGCGCTGATCTTCGTGGGCGTGATCGCCGCGGTGGGGCTGTGGGGCGATATCCGCAACACAGTGATGCCCGGCCAGGCCGTCGTGACCGAGGGCGGGCGGATTGAGCTGCCCCGCGCGGCGGACGGGCATTACTACCTGACGGCGGATGTGAACGGCACACCGATCCGTTTCGTGGTGGATACCGGGGCGACCCAGATCGTGCTGGCCAAGGCGGATGCCGAGAAGGCGGGGCTGGCGACGGAGGATCTGTCTTTCGTGGGCCGGGCCTTTACCGCCAATGGCGAGGTGCGCACGGCGCCGGTGCGGCTGGAGCGCGTCGAGGTGGGCCCGCTGGTCGATACGGACGTGCGCGCGGTGGTCAACGAGGGCGAGCTGGACCAGTCGTTGCTGGGCATGGAATACCTGCAGCGCTTCACCAGCGTCGAGATCACCAACGGGACGCTGGTGCTGACGCGCTAGGGGTTTTACCCGACCTTAACCATGTTCGGGGCAGGCTTTGGCCCCATGGACAATCGCAATTCGCCCCTGTCGCCGGAGCTTTGGCTCAACGATCTTTTTGCCTGCAAGGCGGTGCAGCAAGGCGGCGTGATCCGCCGCAAGGCGCGGGATGTCGAGCGGTTCGCGGGGATGGAGCTGTTCCTGTGCGAGGTGAAGCGGCGCGGCTTCCGGGCGGCGGAGAATGGGGGGCAGATCGTGATTTTCTGCAACCGGGAGCCGGTGAAGTGGCTTGAGTGACGTTGGGGGGCGTTTTCTTGAAAGAGACCTCAGCGAAACATTGAGGATTCTTCTGGTTGTCTTAGCCTGCTATGGTTGGCCATGAGACAGAGCTTCACAACCCAGCCCGCCCTTTTCGCTCCGCATGAGCTG